>ENA-ORXT01000924-ORXT01000924.1-marine-metagenome-genome-assembly--contig:-NODE-924-length-42369-cov-7.088054_pt1 | contig 42369 bp, 32 predicted proteins | sample MGYA00237868_ERZ511482 | MGnify/ENA metagenome assembly ERZ511482 | reverse complement strand
TCGTGAAATCATTCGCTCTTGCCTTGACCTTGAAAAATTATATTCAAAATCTATTATGTCATTTTAAAACATAAATGCTACAAAATAATTTGTCCTTAATCTCCCAAAAAGTATTTCGAATAGTTAAAAGCTTACTGCCAATCCATTTACTAAAAGCACGCGTACTCCGACTATCAAGACTAAGACGGCAGTTACCATCTTGATACTATTACCAGTAAGACTACTTAAGCTCATTCGAATTCCGATCTGCCCTCCAATAACAACAGCTAGAATCAAACCTAAAGCTTCTACCCATGGCAGTTCAAAAGTCCCTTGCGCCAATAAGCCGCCTATACCCGTTACAGAATTTGCTAAAATAAAAAAACTGGCCAAAGCAGCGATCTTGATCGACTTATCCCACTTCATATGATTCAGTATAGGTGCTAAAAAGATACCACCTCCAATCCCTACCAGCCCTGATAATAGCCCGATTCCTGCACCTAGACAATAAGTGATATAGGACGAGTAGTTAGGGTTGATCTCTTCTGACTTTACTGTGTTTTGTGATTGATATATCAGTGCTAAAGCAGATATGATCAATGCCCCCCCAAGGATAATAAAAAAGGTACTCTCAGAAAGGCGAAATCGTGTACCGATAAAAACCATAGGAATACTGGTCAAAATAAAGGGCAAGAATTTTTTAAGATCAAGATGCCCATTCTTCCAATATAGATAACTGCTCCCAGATACCACCATAAGGTTACATACTAAAGCTATACTCCTAACAGCAAAAAAACTCGTGAATAATAATGCCAACAAGGCCAAGTAACTAGAGCCTCCGCCAAACCCTACCGAAGAATAAAAGGTAGCTATGACAAAAAACCCAAGCATTAATAAAGAAAGTTCAGGAATGGTCAGGAACACACAACTATATACTGATTTAGAGAACCTAATGTACTAAAAAACATCCTCACCTTCACAACTCAAAAGAATGAAGTCCCTATATTAATTTGATCAAAGCCTACTACAGAATCGTGTACTTGGAGTTATATTTTACTTTTGTCAAAAGTAATTATATTGGGAAACAGCAAATAAGATATAAATGCAAAACAACAAGTATATCGTTACACTTTTATTTTCGAGTATAGTAATATATGCTTTAGTAGTTTCTTGCAAGCCTAAAGCACTTATCACACAACTTCAAAAAGTAGAGCAGTACACCACGATAGAATTAACGCTTACTTCTGATGGACATCATCTTAATCCTTCTGACAATTACACTCAAGTGGATGTGTGGGCAAAGTTTTACAATGATAAAGGTGACACGCTAATCAGGCCGGCATATTGGTACGGCGAAAATATATGGAAAGTCAGATTTAGTCCTCCCGACAATGGTAATATTTGGTCATGGAACAGCTATTGCAACGATGAAACCATAATCGAATTAAGTAAGCTAAGCGGAAGTTTTATTTCTATTCCTTATAGCGGCAAAAATAAATTACTCAAGCACGGTCTCCTTAAAATGTCAGAGGGAAAAAGAAATGTGGTGCATGCGGATGGTCATCCTTTCTTGGTCGTCGGAGATACGCCTTGGGCACTCCCATTCAGAGCTACGGTGGAGCAAGCCAAGATCTATGCTGCAGATCGACAACGCAAAGGATTCAACGCAGCCTTGCTCATGAGTGTACAGCCAGACATGGAAGCCAAAGGTCCTAACGCTCGGAATACCGCAGAAGGTTTTGTAAGAGGCTTTAGCGACTTAGCTAATGGACATATCAATAAGATACAGCCCGCTTATTTCAATTACTTGGATAGCTTGATCGATGTATTGCTAGACCATGGCATTGTGCCTGTCTTCCAACCTATATTTCATGGCTATGGATGGAAAGGGCAAAAAGTGCTGGGTAATCATATCGTCCCAGATGAGTATGAAAGATACTGTCGATACTTACTCGCTAGATATGGTAGTCAACCTGCCATGTGGTTACTAGCGGGAGACAATGGAGGTCGAGACCCCGGAGTCAAGGAAAGTGGTGAGATGATGGAGCATTGGGATTGTTATAAACAACCTACAGGTCTTCACTACAACCCTTGTGATAATTATGTAGCGAGCTGGGCTATCGATAATCCTCTCAAACATTGTGAGCATCTAAATGAGTCCTATCAGTCAGAGGCTTGGCTAGATTTTCAGTGGGCGCAGTCTGGACATGATGGAGAACACTTACAGTATAAAGTAAACCGCATGTATGACAACCAACCAACGAAAGCCTCCGCAAATGGAGAACCCACCTATGAAGGAATGGCTGGCGGGAAAAATGGTCTAGGCTGGTGGCAAGGCAAAGAAGCATGGCAAAACCTAATGAATGGCGGCACAATGGGTGTAGTCTATGGAGCTGCTGGACTCTGGCAATGGATGATAACTGGTGATGAACCAGGATGGCCAGAATGGACCGATCAAAAGAAATCCTGGCAAGAAGCCATGCAGATGGAAGGGTCAAATTATGTGGGTCTAGTAAATAAAATTTTAGAAGGTTATGACTTAACAGATATTGAGAAAAGAACTGATTTGACTAAAAGATCATTTACTAATAAACCAATACTAGCAAAGATTGGAAAATTATACATTGCCTATGGTGAGACGCCTACAATAAAGATCATTGGCGTACCCGCAGATATCCCGTTTACGTTCTATGATCCTAAGACCGGACATATTATCAAAAATGGAAAAACTAAGAATGATGGACTTTTTATAAATCCCGTAGAAGGACCGTGGGTGTTAGTTATTGGGGAGAAGACTGGGAATAGTAAGTACTAGGCTGGTGGACTGGTGGACTGGTGGACTAGTAAACTGGAAGACTGGTAAACTGGTGACTGGTAGACTAAATTACTAATAACGAATCTTACAGATCAAGCAACCCATCCGGCAAATCAAGATGCAGCTCACTATTCTCATCATCGATATCAATGATGAATTTTTCATTAAGCGGAATCATGATTTCTTCTCCTTCTGATGGTTTAATAAAAGCCATGATCTGTTGAGGGTATGATTCTAGACGATCGACTACTCCGACGAGTACATTCGTATTGAGCACTTTGTATCCGACTATAACATTAGGGTTATCTTGGACATCGCTTACTGAAGTATCTGTTTTCTTATCTACGTATATTTTTTTTCTACATAGTTTTTTAGCAGCCTCTAGCGTGTTTACATCTTCTAACTTGATGATGATCTCCTCTTTCTTTACGTTACAAGTCTCTATGAAGTAAGGTATGTGCTGCCCTTTGTCTTTGAGGAATATGACTTCCAGCTCTCTGATATCTAGTTTTACATTATCAGCTAAGACTGCTTTCAGTTCTCCGTGGAGTCCAAATGTTTTTACGAAGTAAGCTACTTCGACATAAGAGGGAGAAGACATTTATTTGGGAATTTCTAGTTGTGATCAAGTAGCAACTGAGTCAGTGTAAATCCTTGCTCTGCTTTCTCTATCCAGTCATCACCACATCCATTGCACTGCGTATCCAGTATCATATATTTTGCCGCTACTAGACCGACGCCTTTTGCATATTGTTCTTTGACTTCTCTCAGTTCTATGATGCTGTTGGCTGTTGTAAATACCGTTACTAGATCATCATAGTTATTACCATTGAGACTCACAGCAGCTTCTCGCTCTTTGATCTCTACATCATTCCAATCCTTGTAAACCTTGACCAGCTCACCGCCTACTCTGATATCCTGAAAAGGATCTATGAATGCATTGCTATCCCAGCTCGAACCGACGCTTGGTGGTAATACCAATTTGATGAGCCTGAGGTTATCTTCCGTCCGGATGACTTGATTACCACTTATAGTTGCGGTGAAGGCTTTTTGGACTTCCCAGCTATCAGCAACATTCCGCTTCCACGATTTATCAAATCTTGCGATGGTATCACCCGTAGCATCTACATAAGTATCTACTATTTCTTCTCTGATAAAACTGGTTGTAGAATCAACTATCGAACCTCCTATTGAATAGATGACAGAATCCATCTGATACTCCCAATACTTACCTACTTCTAATGGATAAAAATCTTGCTCAAAACCAGACAAACTTCTCTCATCTATCTCATCCTGACAAGCATGAAAAGTCAGTCCAAACAAACCAACAAATAGCAATAAAGAATAACGAAATTTAAACGATACAGGCTTCATAGTAAACTAATTACATATTAAAGATAGCAATAATATGAATTCTTCTTGTTAAGATATTGATACTACTTACAAGCTGCTGTGTATAATTCCTCCTCCTACCAGGTCATCCCCTTCGAAGAATACAGCACTTTGTCCTGGCGCTATACCTCTGACATTAGCCAAAAATTCCACGCTAAGTTGATCTCCCTTATTTTGAAGAGTACACAATGCTCCGCTATCATTATATCTAACTTGACCTAGAAGTTCTTTATTCTCTGGGAAAGTGTCGTACTTCATATTATTGAGCTTATAGACGTGCATACCATTACGCATGAGATCTTCTACCTCGCCGAGTACCACCGTATTAGTATCTGGTCTTATCTCTGTCACATATTTGGGTGTGATGAATCCACCGCCTAGTCCCTTGCGCTGACCTATCGTGTAGAATGGATACCCATCATGCTTACCTAGTAGCTCACCATCTTTATTCACGAAAGTACCTCCTGCCACTTGCTCTTCTAGTCCATCTACTCTCCGCTTCAAAAAACCGCGATAATCATTATCGGGCACAAAGCATATCTCATAGCTCTCCCCTTTTTTAGATAATTCGTCATAGCCAAAATCCTTGGCCATTTGTCTTACCTCTGATTTTTGATAAGGTCCAAGAGGAAATTTTGATCTGCTCAGACATTCTTGACTTAGCCCCCATAGCACGTATGCTTGATCCTTATGCCTATCCTTTGCTTTGGTCACAAAAAGACGATCGTTATGTTCGTTGATCAACGCATAATGACCCGTAGCTATGAATTCGCAATCCATCGCATCTGCTCGCTTGAGCAAGGCAGACCACTTGATATGTGTATTGCACAGTACGCAAGGGTTAGGTGTGCGACCAGCTATGTATTCATTTACAAAATCATCTATGACATAATCTCCAAACTCCTCCCTGATATCCACGATAAAATGATGGAAGCCCATATCAACAGATACCTTGCGAGCATCGTTGATAGAATCCAAGCTACAGCATCCTGTCTCTTTCTTACTACCACCAGAGTTAGCGTAATCCCAAGTCTTCATCGTGATACCGATTACTTCATAGCCTTCTTCATGGAGCATCATAGCCGTCACCGTGCTATCGATACCTCCACTCATTGCTACTAATACTTTTCCTTTTTTACTCATGAATGATTCCTGTCAATAATTATGCAAATATCCTTAAACTTTGGGACAGTTGAGAAACTCTCTCTACGCTTAATATGTTTGTCTATTAAGTATTTATTAACTTCATATTCGCTTAGGCCAGCGTCTTTTGTTTAGCAAAATCAATCTAAAATGCATTTTAAGTTTTCAAAAAGAATATTTCAAGTATTTATAGTCGTATTCTCCGCTCTCATAATTTATTCTTGTTCTAAGAATCCAGTAACTGGCAAAAGGCAAGTTATGCTCATCTCAGAAGCTCAAGAAAGAGCCATGGGAGTAGAGTCCGACCCAGCGATCATATCTAGTATGGGGCTGTACCAAGATGAATCGATGCAAAAGTTCATCAAAACAAAAGGTAAGCAGATGGGTAAGATAAGCCATCGCCCGGACCTAGACTACTCATTCAAGGTCGTGGATTCTCCAGTTGTCAATGCATTTGCAGTTCCTGGTGGGTTCATATACTTTACCAGGGGGATCATGGCTCACTTTAATAGTGAAGCAGAATTTGCTGGCGTCCTTGGTCATGAGATCGGGCACGTAACGGCAAGGCACTCAGCTGCGCAGATCAGTAAGCAGCAATTGTATGGTGGGCTGATGATGGCAGGGATGATATTGAGTCCAGAGTTCAGACAGTTCTCCGACGCCGCGCAGCAAGGATTAGGTTTGTTGTTTTTAAAATTTGGACGAGGGGCAGAGAGTCAGTCTGATGAACTAGGTGTCGAGTATTCTACGAAGATAGGATATGATGCTCATCACATGGCCAACTTTTTCGGAGTGCTTAATAGGCTCCAAGCTAAGAGTGGACAGAGTATCCCTGACTTCCTTTCTACGCACCCTAATCCTGCAGATAGGTTTAATAGGGTCCATGAACTAGCCAATGAAGCGCAAGCGCAGATAGGTGATGCTAAACTTGTCGTGAATAGAAATGAGTATCTCAGAATGATAGATGGAATCATCTATGGCGAAGACCCGACACAAGGTTATGTGGCAGACGGTACCTTCTACCACCCAGAACTCAAATTTCAGTTTCCTGTACCTGGCCAGTGGCAACTAGTGAATACGCCACAGATGGTACAGATGGCATCTAAAGATGGTAAGGCGATCATGATGATGACCTTAGCCCCTGAGAAGACCTTGCCAGAGGCAGCGACTGCAACTGCAGAGCGAGACCAACTGGCTGTTGTAGAAAAATCAAATGTAACAGTAAATGGATTGCCAGGTATCGCCATGATATCACAGCAAGACCAGAAAGACCCTAACTCCGGCCAGGTCGTACAGTCACTTAGAATATTGACTTACTTGATTCAATACAATGGTTTGATCTATAAGTTTCATGGATTATCAAAGGCGGAAGATTTTAACTCTTACTACAACCTCTTCTCTAGTACGATGACCAATTTTAGAGTATTGACTAATCAGTCTAGGATAGATGTATTCCCTACTAGAATTAAAATACAGACGATACCTTCAGCAATGACTTTATCTCAAGCATTCATGAGATATAATCAGCCACAGGACCAGCTAGAGACGATCGCTATTCTTAACAATATGAAATTAACTGACCAGCTTAAGACTGGGACGCTGATAAAGACATTGGCTACGGGGAAGTAGAATCTCCGCAGAAAAATATTAAGCCTCAATGCAACTAGTGTTGGGGCTTTCTTTTTGGATAAAAAAACACACATCCAGACATGTTGGTAATTAATTATTTTTTTCTAAACTTTTTGAAACGAAAAATATTTTTTTGACTATTTGCAGATGCATTGTAGCGTATTAAATAAACTCCTTGAAGAAATATCAATCTAGCAAGAGCAACTAAATGAAACCTTATTTGATCAGGGTAAAAAAAGAAGATCAGATATTCTGGGAGAAGTAGTGCATACATAAATGGATTGATATCGACTCGTGTCATATCTTATATATGTGAGGTGCACAATGCTTACGACTCTACTATTAATTAAGTATTCTCTTGACGGACCCCAAGCCTCTCTTCAAAGAGAGAAGGCATGCGCATAAAGCGAATGGTGGCGCATTTAGTTCCTCTATTTTAAGGGTGGTTAGGTAAGTCTGTAAGAATCTTATGGAACCCTATTTGATTCATTTTCCCCAACATTTCAACTTGATATAAGCAAATCCATGAACAATATTTTTTAAATCGAACATTGTGTCTCTAGCTTAGTATTACCATAAAGAAGTCTAAAATCCTTGAATCCATCATACCAGTAAATAAATGTCAAGTACAGTATATCCCGTAAAATACATCGAAACAGTCACGCTAGCGAATGGCACCTCAATACAGTTAAGACCTATACACAAAGCAGACAGATTACAAGTCCCTATTGCGACCAAGCAAGTCTCCAAACAAAGTCTTTATCAGCGTTTTCTCGGTTACCCATCAATTAATAGCAGGATGATCAAAAAATTCACTGAACTAGACTACGACGAGGATATGGCTATCGTTGCGGAGATATCTGATGATAATGGAGAAAAGCAACTAATAGGTGTAGCAAGATTGGCAAGTTATAATAAATCAGTTGCGGAATTTGCCATTATAATAATTGACAAATGGCATGGCAAAGGTCTAGGTAAAATTCTGACTAAAACCATTTTAGATATCGCTAGAGATCTTGGTTATAAAAAAATAAAGGCTTCTCTATTTGCTAAAAACTTCCCCATCAAACACCTCTTATCAATTCATGGATTCACTTTTGAGAATTCTACTTATGGAATCCTAAATGCAGAATTAAATCTATAGCAAAGCGGAGTTAATGCAGCTTTAAATTTGTACCATTAACAACTTGTAGTTTGTAGTTGCCTATCTGCTCAGTACCCAAAAAGCATAAGTGATGAGCCTCAACGTTGAAACCAATCACTATCCATCCCAAAAAAAACCTTCGCAGTAAATCGCTACGAAGGTCTCTTTATATTTTTTTGTTATCCGAAGTATATTATTTCATAATTCTCATCCAGCGTAAGTATTCTCCTAGTCACTCTGCAACTTACTAAGCAATCTCAAGAACTCAACAAACAACCATACTAGCGTAAAGAGTAATCCCATAGCATAGTACCACTCAAAGGTCTGAGGTGCCCCTCGCTGCTCTCCCTTATCAAAATTATCAAAGTCTAATAGCAGGTTTAAAGCAGCTACTCCGATTATTACAACGGTAATACCAATACCCAACAATCCACTCTCATGGATAAATGGAACAGTAAATCCTGCAAAGCTTCCAATCCAACTGATCAAATAAACGATCATGATCGCTCCTACCGCCATAGTTACTCCTGTCCTAAAGTTCTTAGTCACTTTGATAAGCCCAGACTTATAGACCATCAGCATCGCTAGTAAGGTACCTATGGTAAGACTCAACGCTTGAAAGATGATCCCATCAAACTGCGCCGCATACATCACAGAAATAGTCCCAACAAACAATCCTTGCAACATCGCATAGATAGGTGCTGTTACCGGCGCTAAATGTGGTTTAAAACTTGTGAGCATAAAAACAGCAGCTCCTCCAAGTGCTCCCACTGGTAAAAAGAATTGCATCGGATTAGCATAAGAATATACCGTTACTATAAGCATGATCAAGCCTAACATCAAGGTCTTATTAACTGCACCATTAACGGTCATCAGGTCAGTAGCATCTGCTATTCTCGGCTGTCCATTTGCATCGACTGCAATTGCCTTATCTAATTTCTCATCAGAGAACATTGGATTCTTGGACTTATCAAAATTCAAATTCATATTGAGTGTCTATTTCTTAATGTAATGATAACTAAATCTAACATTATAATAACCCATTAAACAAACAAAGGAGTTCCTCTCGTCTGAGAAACTCCTTTGAATAACTAAGAAAAAACTATCTATTTATCTTATTTAACTTATTCTATCGATTATTTAACTATTGTGACATTTCCTTGGGTTACGTATTCTACCCCATTGATACAAGTTGCTTTGATACAATATCCATATACGTCGGGCTCTAGTTCTTTCCCTTTGAATGTCCCATTCCAGCCTGTCTCCAAATTATTCGTGATGAATATTTGCTCTCCCCATCTGTTATAGATGATCATTTCGAATACATCTACAAAGTTAGATTCTGCTTTGAAAACATCGTTGGAGCCATCACCGTTAGGCGTAAACATATTGGGCAGCCATACATCTGATTCATCACAGACTGCCTCTACTACTTCTACTGTTATTGATGCAGTAGCCGTACAACCATTTTGGTCTGTGACTGTGACGGTGTAAGTACCGTTAGCATCTACTGGAGTAGCTATCGGGTTAGGGATGGTTGGGTCATCTAGCGTTTCTGGCTGAGACCATTCATATTCATAACCTATTATGTCATCTACTTCTAGCTGTGTTTCTTGGCCTACCGCTATTTTTTCTGGATCTGCAGTGACCATTAGTGTCTCTGCGAAATCATTGACTACGACCTCTGTGCTCGATATATATTCGCAACCATTACTTGATGTAGCTGTGACTGTAAACGTTGTAGTCGTTGTAGGATTTACTGTGAGGTTTCCAATCGGCTCAAAATTACTTACCGCTTCCTTATTGTCCCAATCAAATGTGAGAGGAGTTGTAATACTATTATCTAAAAATTCTATAGTCACAGATTCTCCTGCACAGAGCGTTATAGACTCAGGATTAATATACTCTATCGTCAATGGACTCAGCATAAAAGCTTGTTCCTTAGTACAACCATCCGGAGAAAACACTACTGCAGTAAGTGTAGTCGCCTCTGCAGTCTGATAACTGAAGTCTGCTCCAGTACCGACCGCATTACCATCTGCATCAAACCATATCACAGTGATATCGACATCAGAAGTAATACTCAAATTCGCTGGCTCACTAGGGCAATAGATCACTTCCTCACTATCAAAAGCTATAGTAAAATCATCAAAGACATTCACATTTATGATCTGCTCTTCTATACAACCATTTTCATCGGTCACTACTAGCTTTACGATCTGATCTAACTCTCCATCAAGCAATAACTCTGCGCCTCTACCGAGACTGGTATTATCAATATCAAACCATTCGTAACTTAGATCGTCCGTACCCGTTGCTGTCAGCGTATATGATTCACCAAAACAATAGTTGACACCATCACCATCGTTGGTATTTACTGTATAATCCAGATCTTCGAATACTATTATCTCGAGATCCTTGCTCACTTCACATCCGGCATCATCAGTACCTACGACCGTGTAAACGGTACTCACCGGAGGCGTGATCTGTAGATCGCTTCCTCGCTGTATCCTGTCGCCATTCTCAAACCATTCTACATCTACTCCATCAATAGTGGATGCCGTGATACTGATCTCTTCTCCAAAGCAAGTCTCTATCCTGTCGTCCACGACATCGATTCCAAAATCCAAATCAAAAGACTCAGGTACTATGACCTCTATCGTTTCTTCTATCGAACAATTAAATTCGTTTCTTGCTTCTAATCTTATCTCACCTGCATCATCCGCATCTAATTGTAATCTTTCTCCTCGATGGATAACATTATCATCCGCATCATACCATATGAATCTAATGTCAGGATCATCAGAATTTGCTATGAGATCAAACGTCTCGTAAAAGCAAAATTCTACTCTTCTATCTCCTTCATTCAAGGTATATTCTATCTCTTCCGCAACATTAACGATCAGCTCCTCTGAGGTAGAACACCCAAATTCGTCAGTTGCTACTGCTCTGAATATTCCACTCTCTGTGAGCGGCATTATCAATCTCGGTCCGTCCGCTACCATCACATTATTTTCAAACCACTTGATCGTCACCTCACTAGTTGAATTTGCAGTCACATCTAATTGATCTCCAAAGCATCTGTCTATTTCGTTTTCATCGATACTCAGGCTTAGGTCTATCTCATTAGCTATCGTTGTTTCGAATGAGGCCATCTCTTCGCATCCGTTAGCATCTGTTGCCACTACGGTGAATACTTCATTATTTCTCGGTAGTATCGTTACATTTGGTCCAGTACCTACTACCGTTCCATTTTCATTGAACCATGTAAAGTCTGCACTCAGTCTAGTGCTTGCAGATAGTACAACCTCATCTCCTTCACACAATGGGATCGCTTCATTATTAGTTATCTCTAATCCTATATCATCTGTCACTAAGATATCCGACAAGTCGATTTCTAGAAAATTACATGCTTTATCTTCGCCTGACCTCACATAGATAATATCAGGTATATCTGCTATGATAAGATTAATTGGATTAGACGTTCCTAGGCTTATCGTATATTCTGCATCTTCAAACCACTCGAATTTTCTAGTACCATCACTCGATGCTTCTAAGGTCACGATGCCGTTACAAGCTACATCAGCACCTGTAACTATGATATCGTTATCATCATCGACTGTTACCGGGACATCTATTTGAAGATTACAAACCCCATCCGACAAGCTCAACACATAACTAGTACTCGATGTCGGAGATGCAATGGGCCTTCGAGGGTCGCTCAAGTCTAGGCCTTGTGTCGGACTCCAGTTGTATTCAAAATCCTCATCCACCAAGTCTATGAGTTCTGTGGACGAACCTTTACAGATCGTGATATCCGTATCTACTAAGGAGGTTTCTAAAAAATGTAGATCTACCGACCTAGTGATCGTCTCTACGCATCCGCTCTCTCCCGTTACCGAGTAACTTATGACCGCTGTTCTATCTTCTTTCGGTAGTCTAATGGTAAATTCTGGCCTATCTTTTCTGACGGTGAATCCGCCATAATCTATCTGCCACTCTCTAGCGGTTATCCGCTGAGAAGTTACTGTCTTATCCGTGAATTTGAACTTGAAATCTCCATCGCAACTTGATGAAGTAATTTCAAAATCTGGCGCTATATCCCCCCTTGCAGATACGCCTATATTTTGTCTGAATATATCAAGACACTCTCCATCAGTCACCTCAAGTCTAACTCTGTAGAGACCAGAAGTCGAATACGTGAACTCAGGGTTTTCTTGAGTAGAAGTAAGTGACCTATCTCCATCATAATCAAAGTACCACAGGTAATCTCTATCAGACGTACTATTGTTAGTAAAGCTTACTTCTAGTCCATCACAGTTAGGACTTGGCTGAGCTGTAAAGTTAGCTCTAGGCGAATCATTGCACAGTCTTGTATTAAACTCAAAATCTCTCCTAACGACAGATAGTAATTCTCCATCCCGATACTCTTTCACACAGACACCTATCAAAAACTGTCCGATCACATCTGGTCTCACTGACAGCATCCCGGTCTCTGCATCTATTCTTAGGGGAGAAACCCCACCCATCATATTACTTAAGTTATAAGGTGGTGCCCATACCACCTGACCATGAGGAGGTGCAAACGCAGGATTAGGAGAAGGATCGTCTATAGTCCCTCCTACAGATGGCGCACACAGCTCATACACTAACGAGTCTCCATCAATATCAATCGCAGAATGATCAAATCGATACCAATCGTTGTTACACAAATATATATCTGGCCAATCAATGAATTGTGGGGTACTGTTGCACAGTCTCATTGACTCCGGAGTCAGCTCTACTGAGTAGGTTGCACCTTGCTCTAGCGGTTCTATGATGTTGTTGAGCGTATTGTTTCTGCAGCACCTTTGATAGACTAGTACGTAGCCAGTCTCACTGAAAGGCAAGTTTACTATCTTCTCGTAAGTAGTGGTATGAACACATACATCTTCTCCAAATACTTGACACTCACTGGTCAGTATTTCGTTAAGTGTATCCGAAGAAGAAAACGGGATCTGTATCTGACCAAACCTACCAATACTCTGTACCAGATTACCCTCACCATCATAGACAGCGATTCTAGCTGGATCATCAAATTCAGCATCCGCAGCCCCATTAAAACAATCCCTCCGCATCTCGAAGGTGATTCGATAATTATTATTACCTAAGCACTGATAATACAAGTCACCTCCTACAACATGAGTCGCCTGTAAAGTATCTGTAGCAAGCAGCATACACACTATAGTCACCACTGCTAGGATTGATAATTTTATATTTTTCATATATAACATTCTATCTATCTTTTATTATAATGTGTAATTAGTTATCCTGTGTTTCCTCTGAGGCATTAGTTATTTCCTCTAGCTCTATTCTTCGTTCTAGGCTGGCCTCTGGGCTATAAATCGATTTTGATACATTTTGCCTCGAATCACTTACCCCTTCTGGCACTGATTCTTCTCCGTATGACCGTTGCTTTATTTTCAGCTGTCCACTTTCTATATACTTAGCTAGTATGCCGTCATTATATCTTGCAAACTCATTTCTGATCGATTGTATCCTTCTCTTCCCTATCGCAAAATTATACTCGTCACTAGCTATTGGGCTTGCATACCCTCTCAGGTACAAGTTAATAGGTAGTCCCTTTTGTAGAGTTCTATCCAATGCTTCCGTAAATATCTGTAGCGTCTTCTGACCATCTTTCACTTCCGTCTCAAAGAAGGTCTCTACTCGCATCTTGGCAGCCTCTCTCTCTGCAGCTGGTATACGACTAGAATATCTTTCTTTGAATATTTCTTTCCTCGCGTAATACTTATCATAAGCATCTGTAAAGCTCTGGTTCGTCGTCGGACTAAGCGTTCTGCGCTCAGGCTCATCATTATCAAAATATAGCTTAAGTGGAATCAACTTTGCAATTTCCCTAACCTCTGCGACTCTACCCATAAATATCTCTTTCTTGATATTTTCTTTCTCATCTATATCTATTACAAACGATATCTCCTCTGGCTCATATCCTTCCTTCTTTGCGACTATCTTATACTCATGACCTGGTATAACATCATATATCGCTTTATGCCCATCAAAACTATTAGGTTGTATCTCTTCGCCAGTAGTTACATCTAGTAAGACTACTTCGCCATCATATAGTGGATCACCTGTCGCTCGCTCAAAGAGCGCTACTTCTAGATCTATTTTCTTTTGCTTCAGGTATATCTTTTCCTCTATCGGGTCATTACCTCCTCTCGTTTTCAGCATGGTCGTCGTAGGTTCATAACCTGGCTTCTCTGCTAGTATCTCATACTCCTTATCGCAATCCACTAATAGTTCAAAGTCATTGCCGGTCTCATTATTTACCACTATGTCTTCTGTTGGCTTATCACTCATATCTTTGATGGTCAAGGTCACTCCAGTGAGTTCCATCTCTGTGTCTTTATCAAATAACAGCGCTATCAGATCGACCTCACATGGCTTTATCCTAAGCTGATAAATATCAAAGCAACAAGTCTCAAATTTATCCTCTAAATACAATGATCCGAATCTATTAGAAGACATGTGTGCTTCTGTCTCATCAGCATCTACTGTGTAGTAAATATCCTCTTGAGGAGAATTTATTTCTTTACCTAGGTTAACTATTTCGGTGAAGATACCTGAGTCAAAAGTTGCTTTGTGTACATCTAAACCACCCATCCCTACTCTACCATTAGTACTAAAGAATAGAGTGCTAGTAGCATCATTGTAGTAAGGTGTCACCTCATTGCCTACTGTATTTATCGACTTCACATTCTCTGGTTCATCCCACATCATCTCTTCATTGTAAGCTGTCTTATAGATATCCATACCGCCTACACCCCCTTCTCTATCTGACACAAAAAAGAGCTCAGTCTTTCCGTTTAACATGCTTCCAAAGCTTGGTTGAGTAGCTGTTGAGCCCTCTACATTTATGTGTTTAGGTAATTTATTTTCAGATCCCCATGCTCCATTTTCTACCATTCTTCTCCAAAATAATTCGCACTCTATGATAGCATCTTCTCCATAATCACAGATGGTATATACCATGAGACTATCATTCTGAGAGAAGGCTGTGCTGGAGGTCAGTTGCTTACTGTTATTAAAGAATTTTGCTTCTTCCATTTCAGTGCTAGAGGTATCATAGACCAATACTTTTGATACTACTTCTTGATACCAGTCTGATCTCTTTTTGCTCGGATATCTCAGTGAACTGTAGTATAGCTTATTATCCCTTTTGATACCAGCATGCTCTGAGTATGGGGTATTTATATCAGTACCTAGGTGATTGATAGTGATGCTATCGTCGCTTATAGACTTAGGTATCCCTTCTTCTTTGACTGCCCATTCACTTGACTGCTTGCCTAGTAGTGCGACAGCAGTTTTATTACTATCATCTCCTTCATACTCTGATAAGTATAGGTCATAGTACCTCACCGCTTCATCATACTTACCGAGTGTTTGTTTGATCTGAGCTAACTCAAAACTCGCTTCAGGATATTCTTCCGTCTTGAGCGAATCTATCAAAAAATGATACGCGCGCTCTGATGCAACATAAGCATATTGCTTCTGAGTCGCTTGAGCTAAGAAAAACCACACCTCTTCGTTCTGAGTATCGCCTCGCGAAATGACCTTCTCAAGATTCTGTGCTGCTCCTATGAAGTTGCCAGCATAGTATTGTTCTAGTCCTTTCTTGTACACTTGATCGATCGTCGGTTGTGCCGATATCGATAATGCGAAAAAACTAAATATGATCAATGAAATATATTGTTTCATGTTACTGCTTTTTAAATTCTGATTAGTGAGATCTAATAAATTGGACATGGCTTAAACATTACTGGAGGTACCTTTGCAAATTTGTAAGCCACATGCAACTCTAAGCCTCCTCTACCATTGGTTTTATTTTTCCAATCAGAATAATTTATATCATAATTAGCACTGACGTATAGTCTGCGCATCTGCAATGCTACCATCGGATACCAGGCATCTCCTAGTCGAGCTCCTAGTCCTATGTGTACTGCTAAGTCTCTTTCTGAATCTTTATTGAGATATATTTTTGCTTGAGCATTTAGCAGTATCTCTTGATGAGGGTCTTGCTTTTGGTACATCGCATTTAGGATAAGGTCTAGCTTACTGCCTAATGCATGGTTTAACATTCCATAAATACTCCATCGCCTAGCAAGATCTGCTTCGTAGTTAGGTGCATCCTCGAATGTTTGGGATGGTTTGAATAAGTGATTAAGCCCGATCCCTAGATCATAAAATTTCCTAAATCCTTTTTGATGTCTGTAGTTAGCACCTATAGAAAAATCCACAAAAGAATTATTATCAACAAAAGGTACTTCTGCAGGAATAGCAGGATCAAATTCGAATCCATTCCATTGATTACCAGTTGTAGCATTTCCAGGTTTAAGTCTTCTTTGATTATAACCCATTGAGATACCTGGGGTAAGGAAGTTCTTCTTATTCAATCTAAAACTGTAGGAAGCTAGGCCTGCTATATTTGCCAGACTCAACTCTAGGTCTCCCGCTTGATCATAATCGAATAAAAGCCCTAGGTTCAAATTCCCTCTTTTACTACCATACTGATCTAGCTTAATATCCACAGCGCCAGAAAAAGTCAGGTAATCTACTGGGACAGTTTTCCACTGGCTTTTATAACTACCAGTAACTCTATAGTCACCATTAAAGACTCCGGTAAGTCCTGGACTAAGATTAAGGGGGGAATTAAAGTGTTGGGAGAAATGTAGGTCTTGTGATACTGCGCTACCAAATAAGCAGATAAGCAACGCTAGTGTAAGATTTAGTCTTAACACGTTCATGGGTTTACTGTTAGTTATTAAAATGCAGAGCTAAATGCATCCCTATCAACTAGGCTTCGTTCCTAATGCCTAGAAAAACAGGCTTCATTCCATCTCTAGCATTTGTAAATATATTGAGTCGATCCGTTCGTTATGCAGCATCGTTCTCATTTAATAAGACGCCTTATTGTCACAATGCACCTATCAAATACGGAGAAACTTCAATATTTGTTGGCTCATGGTCCACATTTAAGATTTGATAACCCAGATATATTATCTTATTTCTGATATGATATTAGCATTTTTTATAATACGTTATATCCTATCTACTAAGACGTTATATATTGGTTCACCATCCCAAAACTATGCACTTCGAGCACTAGCAAAGTTATACAAAGCTCAAAGTGTTAAATATTAGGGTTTTTCCTATTTATGAGATTAGGGTTTGTAGTCGGTCAAAAGCAAACATAAAGGCCGAAATAGTATGAGGATGAGCGAGTTGACCCCCTTTCACTTTATGTAATACTTCAGGTAAGGGTATTTTTACGATCTCGATGTGTTCGCCCAGATCGAAGTTAGTCTCATGAGTTAGGCTCACATTTTCTGCGATGTAGTGGTGGATATAGTTCTTGTGATAGACTGGATTAAATGGTAAGGTGCCTAGATGAGCCCACTGCCGGCCGCTGTAACCAGTCTCTTCTATCAGTTCTCTCTTAATACCTTCTACCACATCCTCCTCTGCTTCTATAAGACCGCCAGGTATCTCCAAGGTCTCTTGCTGGATACCAAACCTAAATTGCTTGACAAGGATCACATCCAGATCAGCAGTGATCGGAATCACATTAGCTGCATCTGCAGAAGAAACCACTAATATATCGATCTCCTCGTGCGTAAGCACTTTCTCATACTTTTGATAATGAATGTTAAGAAAGTGATGCTTAGGTCCATCTGTTTCTGTGCGTAGCTTCCAGTATTGATTCATCTATGCTGATTATTATTTGATAATTCTTATTATGAGGAACAAAAATAACTTTACGAAAGTTATCATTTTATAAACGCCAACTACCATCTATTCTAAAACACTAAAGCTTATCATCAAAATGAAAAAATCAATACTCCTCTTTTTTGCATTTTTTGCTTTGATAAGTGTGAATATATCTCAAAATGATAAGATAATAATCAACAAAAAACCGCGAACGAATACTACTCCTAATACCAACACAAATCCATATCCTAATACAAATAAAAAAACCAATCCATATCCTGGCCAACCGAACACCAATAAACAAACACCTCAACAATCAAGGGTAAAACATCAAAACAATCAGCAGCTGGGTCATCTTGATCTTGGATACACGGTCTCTGAGCTAGGACAGACAGCTAAGCATAATCACTATAGGATAACTGGGCATATCTATAGCAATTTAAATGAAGCCATCTTTTGTCATAACAGAAGGATCGTCATCTTTCAAATTGATAATTGGGATTCGGGATTTCTCAATGATAATCTACAATCAGTAGATGGTTATCCTACTCAGTACAAGTTAAATCCGTCTGGCAGCTTATTCGTTTTTGGCAATTCGACAGTTAGAGAATTTGCTTTTGACTTTAAGGTCAAAAAGGGACTGCAGCACAGGGTACGATCAGAGATCCTAAAAGATTGGGCACCGATCAAAGACTACGAAAAATATCTGCTCCTAGAATACACCATGCTTAATGGCACTTGGAATATGGATACTAATGCAGAAGCTAAATTCGATATCCAATTTTCGCCACAAGGCGATCAGCTAGTTATGAAAGATATTTTTGGTACACCAGTGAGCTGGACAAAAGCAGAAGGAAACTCCTACGTCAGAAAAATAGGAAACATGCCTCCTCCTCCAGCACCTACCCAACAAAAACAACAACAGCCATCAACCAACAGTAACTCAAGCAGTAACTATCCATCAGGAGGATATCTAGGTAACGGTAACAACAATACCCAAAATCAATCAACAAATAATCAACAGACCAATAACCAAAATAATCAATCGGATAGTACCTACCCTTCTGGTGGCTACTTGGGTAATGGAAATGCTAACAATCAGCAGAATACTCAAAACAATAACACGGCTAATCCAAGTGGGGCATATTCCTCTGTTATCGAAATCGTAGATCGCACCACTATCCGATATCGAAATTCTGAAGGGATAGTTTGTACACTCAAAAAGGCTGGGACTAAATAAGTAAGTCTGTGAATTGATGCACGCCAAGAAGTAAGCTTCCGATGTTCCTGGAATAGAGCAAACTAATAGATTTATCCTACCTTTACTCGCATGGAAAATAGAGTAACGGTAACCATCAAGGACCACATCGCTGACGTAAGATTAAACCGCCCAGACAAGATGAATGCACTCGACGATGCTATGTTCTTAGCATTGATCGATACAGGCCTTACGCTGGCAAAAGATAAGTCAGTCAGATGTGTGGTGTTATCAGGAGAGGGCCGCTCATTCTGTGCTGGTCTAGACCTTAGCAATTTTAAAATGCCTGATGCATCGGACTCTGTTACCAATCAAAAGCTGGCTGATCGTACTCATGGTAATGCTAACAAGTTTCAGAAATGTGTAATGGTATGGCATGATATGCCAGTGCCTGTGATCGCTGCAGTACATGGAGTATCCTACGGCGGTGGCGTACAGATCATGATGGGCGCAGATATCCGCTACATAGCTCCTGATACCAAGTGTAGCATCATGGAAATGAAATGGGGCCTTGTACCAGATCTAGGTGGCACTCAATTATGGAGACACAACGTCAGAGGAGACATTCTCAGAGAACTTACTTACACTAACCGAGTCTTCTCAGGCGAAGATGCTGTAAGTTATGGACTGGCCACACATACCTCTACAGACCCTCACAACGATGCCATGAAACTAGCTCAAGAAATTGCCTCCAAGAGCCCTACAGCAGTCGTAAAAGCCAAGCAACTTCTAAATGAAGCTCCTTACCTGGGAGTAGATGATGGCTTGATGAATGAGTCAGTTATCCAAGACGAGATCATGGGAAATAAAAACCAATTAGAGGCCGTATTCTCTCAGATGCAAAAAAGAGCTGCTCAGTTTGAAGACTACAGGTAGTCTATTTCCTTCCATTATTAAAATAGTACGATAGAATAATTTTACTAGTTGGGTTATTATTTTTAGCTGAATTTATATTTGCATATTTTATTCATTGATCGGGTTATCTTCTATATTGGTTTACTAACATTTAGCAAAACCAAAATTTAACCAACAATGATGATGCCCGAAATCAATTGGATAGCAATAATTGTTGCTGCCCTCATCCCGAGTATAATGGGAGCAATCTACTATGGTCCTCTTTTCGAGAAGCAGTGGCTCAGTTCGCTAGGTAAGACTAGTGAAGAAATGGTACCTAGTAATATGCCGATCACTTATGGGCTGGCACTACTCATGGCCATCCTAGTTTCTATGTCCTTAAAGATCACTAATGAAATGCTTCATAGAGATGTTAACTCAGCTGGAGAATTATACTTTACAAGTTTTCATACTTTTAGTCACGGAGCATTGCATGGTGTTATGATCTGCGTTTCTTTCGTCGTACCTATCATCATATCATTGAGTTTGTTTCAAAAGTCTAGCGGCAAGAATATTATTTTGAACGTAGTATTTTGGATAGTTTGTTTTGCTCTTATGGGAGGCATACTTGATGTTTGGAATTGAGCTTCAGGCTTTAGGCTTTAGGCTTTAGGCTTTAGGCTTTAGGCTTTAGGCTTTAGGCTTTAGGCTTTAGGCTTTAGGCAAATAAAAAAATAGTCCCTTGTCAACATTATCTGATATCAAAAAATCTAAAAATCTTATCCGCTCCTTAGGGCCTGGACTTATGTTTGCTAGTGCATGTATAGGCACCTCGCATCTAGTCTTGTCTACAAGAGCTGGTGCCCACCATGGTATGATCTTCTTATTGATTATTGTATTGGCATTACTTTTCAAGTATCCGTTTTTTGAGTTTGGGCCGCGCTATGCACATGCTACAGGACACAGCTTACTGCACGGCTACAAGAAGCAAGGGCGGTGGGCAGTCATCGTATACTTCCTCATTATTGCTGTCAACATGTTTGCAGTACCGGCGGCCGTAGGTGCTGTCAGTGCTGGGATACTGAGTACTATGATGGGCATGGGAGGTATCTCATTTGAGCTATTGCTTGGTATTGTCCTTGCAATCACTGTTCTTTTACTTTTATTCGGAGGGTTCAAGATATTAGACTCGCTCGTAAAATTCATTTCAGTAATTCTACTGATAAGTATTGGTGCTGCCTTTGTTGCTGTGCTGATCAAGGGACCCGTAGAACCAATTGCAGGATTTAAAGCACCTCCCCTACTCGAAGGTGCTGGGCTGGCACTAATGATCAGCCTTGTCGGGTGGATGCCTAGTGGCCTCGAGACCTCTACCATGCATAGCATCTGGGCGGTAGAAAAAATGAAAAGCGAAAACCTAGAACCCAATATCAAATTAGGATTGTTTGATTTTAATCTTGGTTATATTTTTACCTCCGTACTCGCGGTGATGTTCTTAGTAATTGGGATATTTACGATATATGGTTCTGGCCAGCAGTTGGAAGGTAGTAGCACTGAGCTATCTAACAAATTGCTCAATGTCTTTAAAACGAATCTGGGAGAATGGTTACATCCTGTGTTCGCTATTGCTGCGTTTGGCACTATCTACGGCACACTAATCACCGTCTTTGATGCTTTCTCTAGAAGCTTGTCATGGAGTCTAAGAGCACTCAGATTTGATATTATTGAAAACAATAAAGAGCAAAATAAATTCCTAGAGAAATACTTCAAACTAGCACTGGTTCTTATGGGTATCGGCGCATTCTTACTTTTTAAATATTCTCAAGCAAGCATGATCAAGATGCTGGAGTTCGCTACCATAATTTCATTCGTAAGTGCGCCTGCCATCGCTTTCATTAATCTCAGAGCTATGAATGACCCAGACTTTCCGGCTGAGCATAAACCTGGTTTTGGGCTGATGCTATTGAGTTATGTCGGGATAGTGGTCATGGTCTTGTTTACTGTCTATTATTTGATGTTTGGTATCGGGGCTGGGCATTGATCATAACTAAGGATTGATACCACTCAGCCAGCGAGTAAAATCTATCAGCTAACAATTCCAGCTCGCTAGCAACATTTAGAAGATCACAACGAATTAATTCCAATATTTATGAAGTCCTAATATTTAAATAAGATATCACTAATCCTTAGCCAAACTAGAGACAATGAAAATAACTTAACTAACAAAATTCTAATGATTGACCAAATTCGTGTCCAAAAAACGAACAATTTCCTTTCAATTTTCTTACGTTCATACTATTAAATCATATTACACATATCATACGTAACATGCATAAGTATAAAGGACCGATAATACTTCTGGCTATATTATTACCAACAATATTAATAGCACATGGTGTAAGTGAGGCAGATCAAAACATACTTATCAATGGAGGCTTGTTTGAGTATATTTTGGTTGGCGCTAAGCATATGCTCACTGGTTATGACCACCTATTATTCTTAGTCGGTGTAGTCTTTTATTTAGATGGTTTTAAAAGTATTGTAAGGTTTATAACCGTTTTTACCATCGGGCATAGTATCACTTTGACTGGAGCTACTTATCTAGGTATCAAAGTTGACGAACACTTGATCGATGCAGTCATAGGACTGAGCGTACTCTACAAAGGATTTGAGAATCTAGGAGGCTTTCAAAATATATTTGGTAAGAAATCTCCAAATCTACTATCGATGGTATTCGTATTTGGACTTATTCATGGATTGGGACTTTCTACAAGATTACAATCATTCGATATAGGGACTGACAGTATATTAATGAAGATAGTCTCTTTTAATGTTGGTGTCGAATTTGGTCAGATATTAGCGTTAATTCCAATCGTATATATCATATTAAAATGGAAGCCTTGGGACAGCTACCAAGTATTCTATAGAGTAGTAAATTGGTTTTTAGTAGTCGCAGGAATCGCACTCACTATCTTTCAATTGTATGGTTATTTCGCTACACACTGAGTATATACCGCAGTACAGGTTACTGCTTTAAGTTAAAAATTACTTAATCTCCCTCTACAAGTGTGCATTTTCATTGACTTATGACTCTTAATAATAAAGGCTCTACATGAAATCTACTTTCCTGTCAATTATACTCTATACAATTTGCTCACTTAACTTACTCGGGCAGAATTTATCTGCTGATCTGCAAGAGCAAATCACCTCCTTATCAGAAGGTGAATCGTTTGAAATGAAGTATGTTAAAAGAGGATGCTGGGGTACTTATGAAGGAGGAGGAATAATTTTCAAATTGGTTGCCGACTCTGTAGAGGTGAAGGTTACTAATCAGCAAGTCTATCTTGGCTCAGAAGCTCAAACAACATCAAGTCATTATCAAGTAGACGAACTTTTACAGACGCTGGAGGAAAACAAAAAGACATTCGTAATGGATGATACCAATATCGTTTTGGCCAATAGCTTTGAGTATCGGCTAGAACAAAACGATAAGGAGGTAGCCTCTGGCTCATCATCACTGGAGCCTGGAGATGTTGTGAATAAAGTTGCGCTTAGCAATTCTTTGAGGGATAGTTTTTTAGGTAAGCAAAAGAGGCTGCTTAGGAATAGTGGAGTCATCAAAGGTTCTGGAATCAATAACTAACTAATTCCACTGTATTTAGCTCAACATTTATCTTCAATTCTTCGCGATATAGCTAATGTTCTTCCTATAGGACCAAAATATCTTGTCGATATTACATATAAAGCTTCCGCTTTTACTGATGTTTGGTCAAGATTTTAATTTTAAGTTCATAATCCTTTAAAACTGAATCTCTATATTGCATCCTGAATAATATTTGGAATCCCTAACTAAGTGTTCATTCAAAACAAAACTAACATTGCAATATGCCTGAGACTGTGTGTGGAAAAAATGCAAGCGCTGCTGCATTCTCCTCTAAATGTATGATGTCTGCGATTGGTAACACCCCGCTTATAAGACTTAATGCTTTCTCTGAACTTGTGGGTACTAACGTATTCGCCAAACTAGAGTTTTCTAATCCTACCCTATCAGCTAAAGACCGTATTGCTTCCTACATAGTTAATAAAGCAGTCGAATCAGGTGACTTAAAGCCATTTGGGACATTAATAGATGCTACCTCTGGGAATACAGGAATGGCTCTTGCGCATATCGCCAGGATCATGGATTTTAATTGTGTATTGACTGTTGCAGATAAAGCATCTCAAGAGAAAGTCAGCAGCCTTAAAGCGCTTGGGGCTGAGGTAATCCTTTGTCCTTCTAAAGTAGCACCAGAAGATCCTGAATCATACTATCAAAAAGCTATAGAACTGAGTAACAAGATAGAAGGTGCATATTATACCAACCAAAATTTTAATCCGCTGAATTCTGCTGCTCACTACACTAGTACAGGTCCAGAGATCTGGCAACAGATGAAAGAAAACATAACTCACTTCGTCGCTACAGTAGGAACTGGCGGAACGATAAGTGGCACATCAAATTATCTTAAAGAGCAAGACCCAAAGATCAAGATCATCGGAGTGGATGCACATGGCTCTGTACTGAAGAAGTATCATGAGACCGGCGTGTACGACATCTCCATCGCCCACCCTTACAAAATGGAAGGAGTTGGCAAAAGTATCATACCTGGAAATGTGGATTTTGATGTGATAGACAAATTCGTAAAAGTAGGTGATCTCAAATCTGCCCTCCGTGCTAGGTCACTGGCAAAGAGTGAAGGCATATGGGGAGGCCACTCTTCTGGCGCTGTCTTGCAAGCCGTATTCCAGATGAAAGAGGAGCTGTCTCCTGATGATAAGGTCGTAGTAATCTTCTCTGACCATGGAAGCAAGTACTTAAGTACGATCTACAATGATGCTTGGGTAGAAGAGAAATTGTACGCTAAAGTTTAGTAGCTCTTTCTAGGATCTTCTTTATTCCTTCCATTTGGAATGGATATCAATTGAGTTTTGAATGCTATCTCAAATTTTGAAGCGGTTGCATAATGCCCTATCTTTCTATTGTACTTATAAAACTACGTGCATAGATCGATCACTTTCATAATCCCCATTCTGCTCTGTTTTGCGGGCTTAACCATCATGAGTTTTGAATCCAAGACCTTACTAATTGATGGGATTAAAATGGATGAAGACTGTGCAAATCGAATCGATGATGACAATGATGGTCTAATCGATTTAAACGACCCTGATTGTGCGTGTGAGATCATAGAGCCTACATCCCTTATTCCTAATCCCTCTTTCGAAGATATGAATTGCTGTCCAGATGAAAGAAGCCAACTCAACTGTGCTGATGTATGGATACAAGCATCTGGCCCGACGACAGATTATCTACATACTTGCGGCTGGATGGGTTGGGATGATTTCCCGCCTCCACTACCCTTCCCTGATGGAGATGGTGCTATGGGATTTAGAGATGGTAGAGTGAGAGGTATGGGAGGAAATGGTGAAACTAATTGGAAAGAGTACGCTGGAGCTTGTTTGATCAGCCCACTGCTCGCAGGGACCACTTATAGATTTGAGTTTGATCTTGGTTTTGTCGATCGAGATAAATCTCCTCCGATCAATGTTTCTTTTTTTGGCACTAGCGCTTGTACCAATCTACCTTTTGGCAGTGGCAATGATGCATTTGGCTGCCCGACAAACGGACCAGACTGGGTACGACTAGGGTCTACTTTTGTCACGGGCGGTACTAACCTCTGGGTCAACACATTTATAGAAGTAACTCCAGACCAAGACATTAATGCGATAGCGATAGGCCCAGACTGCCCAGGGGTAACTAGTCCAATCAGCATTTACTATTTCTTTGATAATTTACTATTGGATGACTTCCAATCTTTTGCATTACAGATAAAAGAGCAGGAACATCCTTGCTCTCAAGCTTTTACATTGAGTATTCGAGATGATTCCGACCTGTTATATCAATGGTACAAAGATGGTCTTGCACTAATAGGAGAAGAGAACGCTGAACTTAACAAAATGTATGGTAATGGAGATTATCAAGTACGGGTAAAGGAAGGAGAATCTTGTAGACTTACTGGAATATATAAGTATGAAATACCGGTGATCAATGCTCCTGAGAAAAGAATAATATGCTTAGATGACATCTATCAGTTTGGTCAAAAATCTTTAGCAGAATCAGGGACTTATGTTGACACTTTCAAATCAGTTAACAATTGTGATAGTATAGTTATCCTTGAGCTCAAGGAACTAGGCATACTTGCAGACACGATCAGCGGTAAGATCTTTGAAGGAGAAAAATTCACCATTGAGGATTACACTTTTGATAATGAAGGAGAACATCTTGCAACACTAGAATCCGACATGGGCTGTGATAGTCTTGTGCTGTTGCAGCTAGAATATTACAACATCTATATTCCAAATATCTTTATGCCAGTTGACGATGGTATCAATAGTACATTCAAGGTATATGCGCAAGATGATACTGTAGAACGATACGAGATGATAATCTTTGACTCATGGGGTAATAGAATATTCAAAGGTCAAGAATGGGATGGAACAGTTAGTAACGACCCGATAAAAAATGGCATATACAGTTATCTACTCAATATTGTCATGGATGATGGAATAGAACGATCAAGGCATGGCACTGTCACCTTAATAAGATGATCTTAACAGAAACTAGGTAACACCTCGCTAACAGACAATTTCCCCTAGCAATAGTTCATCTAGGTTAATCTCTAACTTCATATTGAGAATACCTCGTTGTATCACGCTACACACCCTAGATATATTATCTAATGCATTAAAGTTATCTTAAGTCTGTCGCATAATGGTGTGGTAGTAACAATTACACATAACTTAAAGGTATATTGGAACTATGTCCAACTTCCCATCGTATTAATAGAACAAGAGTCGAAACACTTTATTTCCTTTTATTAACTTAATCTGATCATTGAATAAATTCTTGCCAGTTAGCATCTTACTTTTCCTATTGCTCAGCGCTAGCCAAGTATCAGCCTACAAAGAAACCAACTATCTCAATCAAGGAAACACCGCCTTCTTAAAAGGGAACCTCACGGATGCAATGAAGCTCTACTCTCAGGCAGAAAGATCATGCGTAGATGTCATAGATAAAGTAGAAAATAACAAAGCGCTGGTATTTGCTAAGAAAGGAAATTATGACCTTGCGCTCAAGCGCTTAACAAAATCAATAGAGCATAATCCTAATAATGGAAATGCATATTACAACAGAGGGATCATATACCTCATCAAGAATGATAGCGAAGCGGCAGTTGCAGATATGAAGCAGGCAAAATTCTTAGGAACGCGAACAGAAGAAAGTGTTGATTACAATATTGCGTTAGCATATTATTTAGCAGGCAGTATCGAGAAGGCTAAAACTTCTTTGAATGCGGTAAGTGCAGAAACAGCTGATTCTAGAATTCCTTATTTGAAAGGTCTGATTTCCTATAGCGAAAGAAAATTCGATGATGCGGCGCAAGCATTTGGCGTAGCTCATGACATAGAAAGAAATGAGCATATCAGATATGCATATGGTCTCGCTACTTACTATAGCGGCAGACATGATGAGGGTCTTGCTATTCTGCAAGAACTAAAAGGAAAGGACGAGTTCAAAGCAAATTATCAATCCTTGATAGCTGACCTAGCATACGACGCTAATGACCTGACGACAGCTAAGAACGCTTATCTGAATGTTAACAAGCATTACAAAAAAGATGCGACAGCGTGGGTAGGATTAGGGAATATAGCGATGAGTGAAAATGACTATAGTACAGCAGCTAACAACTACGATACTGCTCTAAAATATGACCGTCAATGTGTAGCCGCTTTAAATGGACTATCAAGAATAGCGTTTTTAGATGGACGGTATAAAGCCTCAGTAGAACTCTATGACAAAGTACTGATAGCTATACCTGATGATCAAAAAGCACTTTATGGAAAAGCATTATCTGCTATGAAAATGCGCGACCCATACACTTGCCTAGATGCCTTAGCAAAAATAAACAAACAAGGGCTTACCGCTGAGCAAGTAGAAAAAGTAGTTCTACTAGAAGCAAGTGCATTAGGTATTTGCAATAAAAAAGAACAGGCCGTCAAGCTGTTAAAAAAATACCGTAGTTCCGCACAAGATAAGTACAAAGTAAAAACCCTGTTAGCCTATTACTACTTAAGGATGTTCCAATATGGAAATGCAATAAGCAGCATAAGTATCAGTAAGTATGAAGACTACCTACCATACCTCATAGCTGGACATGCTTCACTCCATCGAGGGGAACATGCTGGAGCTTACCGCTACTACCGAAAAGCATATAAGATAACGCCCACAAACCCAGATGTACTCATGGGCGCAGCACTCAGCATGATGGAGATCAACATGAAACGAGAAGGTAAGCGAGTTATTGACTCTCTAGAAATTCTTTATCCTGAAAATTATCATGTTTTTAATTCTAAAGGAATCATCTACAAAGACTTAGGACTCGGGTACAAAAACAAAAATCAAAACGATAAAGCAATTGCCCATTTTAAAATTGCTGCTCAAGCTTTTGAAAGGGCAATAACTATCAGACCTAGTCTAAAGACTTCGTTTGATAATAATCTAGGGCTTTGCTATTATTACTTAAAAGAGCTACCTAGAGCTATCAATCTTTTTGAGGGAAGTAGTCGGCTCGCAAGTATAAATAATCGAGCGCTAATCGATATTAGTGAAGGTGATTTTTCAAAAGGAATTGCAACCCTAGACAGCCTTAACAAAGATTATATCAAGAAGAATAAAGCTGCTAACCGTAGAGTCAAAACTAATCTTGAACTAGCACGGCGACGAGCGCCGATGAATAACAATTACAAATTCATAACCTACTATTTCCTGCATCAAGATACTCCTGATATCTCCGAGAACAATCCATTTCAGTCGAGATCTCCCATCATTAAACTACCTATTGATCAACAACCTGATGTCAACTATATTTTAGAATATGCCGATATAATTTGTGAAGACGAGAATCAAAATCGTAAAAAGAAAAAGAAATCAAATCCTAAATTAAAATTCTTCAAGAAAAAGGACAAAAGTAAATGTCCAACCTTTAAGACCTGATCATAGATGATAATAGATAAATAGAAACTAAAAATTTACTCGTTTTAGCATCAACATCCTTACGTCCATTAACTCATCTCCCTTTATTTCTAAAGCTTTTAATTTTATCTCTCCAGGTCCTTCTTTCAGCCTTATTCTACCTAAGCTTTTCTTTCTAAAATCTTTGACGTAAGACTCCTGGCGTGGAATCCTATCATGCTCCATCCCTTTATCTGGTGGGTCATGAGCTTCTGTGATCACTGTTTCGATTTGCTCATCACCAATACTAAAAGCAAACTTAGAACCTATAGACGAAGGCGGACAGGTATAATAAAGATCTACCTCAAACTCTCCGGACTCTAGCACTTCTGCTTCCCAAACAATCACATCATCCAAGTCAGTCCAATTAGTAAAATAACTACAGTTAGGATACTTGTTGGACCGTTTTATATTACCGTAAGCTGTACCATCCCTTGCCGGAAGTTGTGTGTAGGTTTGATTCGGATGTCCCACATCAAAAGTCCTTTCATCAACTTTCGGCAACTCTATCAATACTTGAGAGATATACTTTTGCTTTTCGTCTACAAGCGCCTTAAAAATATCAGGATGATCTTTAGCAACGTCTACCCCCTGAAAAGGATCTTGAATCATATCATACAGTCGCTCATCACTATCCAATCGATGTCCTTGACTTCTTACGCTGATCCTATCTTTCCAATAGCTTGTCACCATTCTGTCTTTCCAATTTTCTTCGTTGCCTACCAGCAAGGATTTAATACTTACCCCATCGATGGGTTTATTGGTAGTAGTCTCTATACCTACTAGATCACAGAGGGTTGGTAGTATATCGATCGAACTTGCTATTTTTTTTACTGTCCGATTTGAGTCTAAAGTACCTTTCCAACTTAACATTAGTGGAGACCTGATTCCCCCTTCATCTGTAGAACCTTTAGTACCTCTCATTCCACCGTTCCACCTATGACCATTAGGTCCATTGTCTGAGAGAAAGAGCACTATCGTATTTTCTAGCAATTCTAATGTTTTGAGCTGCTGCATGATCCGCCCTACATTCCAATCTATATTTTCGCACATCGCGAGCGCCGCCTTTGTGTGTTCTACATCTTCTTTACTTGGCTCTGTTCCTTGCTGAGTTAATTTTACATTTTGATACTTAGCAAACCATTTATCAGGTACTTGCATGGGGCTGTGCGGCGTGCAGTATGGTAAATACAAAAAGAATGGTTCACTTTTATTTTCCTCAATAAAGCTCAACCCATGATCAGTAAGATCATCCGCTATGTATCCCTTTCCTTTTACAATCTCACCATTGTGCTCAAGCATAGGGTCAAAGTAGTTACCCCAGTGCCCAGAACAAAATCCATAGAAGTCATCAAATCCTCTAGCGTTAGGATGATATCCAGCTTGCATACCATTGTGCCATTTGCCGTAAGCAGCCGTATTATAACCAGCAGCCTTAAACACATCGCCAATAGTCGTCTCATCGAGATCTAATCGCTCTCCTCCAGCAGAAGTAGAATACACTCCACCACGCACTGCATATCGGCCAGTAAGGATCTCTGCTCTAGTAGGCGAACAAACAGGGCTCACATAAAATCTGTCAAATGAAATACCGCTTGCAGCTAGTGCATCAATATTAGGAGTCTCCAAATCTTGATGACCATTCATACTGAGATCTCCCCAGCCCTGATCGTCAGTCATTATCAAGACTATATTAGGTTTGGCTTTAGTATTATTCTCTGAAAGGTCTTTGGATATTGAATCTTGACAAGCAATTATACAAGACAATAAAACAACTGAAATAAATAATACAAAGTAACACTTCATCTTTTGCTAATTTAAATAAGCCATTAATTATTTAGCCAATCCTAACTATATGAAGGTAATAATTGATTAGCTATATTGAGACAGATATGCCAGCAAGAATTCATAAAACATATGTGTCAGACCACATCCTCTTACTAGAGATAGATAACCCACCAGCAAACTCTCTCTCGAGTGAGATCAAAAAACAATTTGGTCAGATAATCGATGAGATAGAAGCTCAGAATAAACTTAGAGTTATTATTCTAACAGGAAGAGGCGATAAATTTTGTGTAGGAGATGACCTCAAAGAAGCCGCAGAATATGCTAAAACTGAAACGGGTATCCTAAATAATTTAAGAGCATTTATCCAGGTAATTGCCAGATTTGAGCGTTTAGGAATTCCTACTATAGCTGCTTGTAATGGCTGGACGATCGGTGGAGGTCTAGAACTAGCGCTCTGTTGTGATATAAGAATCGCATCGGACACCGCAAGATTTAAAGGCGTGGCAGTTAATATTGGCTTGACCGCTTCTGGAGCGAGACTACCGAGGATAATTGGGATAGGTAGAGCTAAGCATATGCTGCTGACCGCCAATGCCGTAGATGCTAAGACTGCTTTAGAGTATGGGCTCATAACAGCATCGCATCCTACAGAAGTACTCAGAGCCGAAGCAATAAAGCTTGCCGAAGTAATCGCAAGTAAAGCCCCTTTGGCCATCAAAAGCACTAAAGAAATAATAAACGCCTCTACCGAACTTAGCGAAAAGGAAATGAATTTTCTATCAAAAGAAGCGCTAGAGAATTTATCTAAAACGGACGACTACTTAATTGCACTTAAAGCATTTTCTAAAAAGAAAACACCTATCTTTCATGGTACTTAATAGTTAAAAATGAATTTACTCCGCTCTATAGTCACCTTGATCCTATTAAGTAACATGGTAGCGTGCGGTAGTCCAAAAACTATTAAATCAAATTCTAGCAAACAAATCTTCCATGAACCATCTCAAGACTGGACCACTACAGGTGACGCAGAATGGGTCTTGGATAAAGGAGTTATTACAGGCAAAGGTATTCTTGGATTTGCAGTCACAACTCAAGCGTATAGTAATTTCATATTAGAAGCAGAATTTAAACCTGATGCAATCGTCAACTCCGGGATATTTATCAGATGCCCTGAAGATGTATTCAATCCAACTGACTGTTATGAGATTAACATTTCGGATAATCACCAGAATCAGGATTTTAGGACCGGAGCAATAGTCACAAAGCAAAAACCTAAGGCTATCATCAACACGGTCGATAAATGGAACAACTTCAAGATCTCCGCTATTGATGACCATATTCAGGTCTGGCTCAATGGTACTCTTGTAGGAGACTTAAAGGATGACGCGTCTGCAAGCGGGGTTATTGGCCTACAGTTAAATGGGGAGGGCATAATTCAGTTTAGGAATGTTAGGATCAAAGAATTATGATGAAAATGTCGCTCTGCTGGAGCTTATCTATCCCTCTTCATTTGGCTATTAACATGTTGTTCCATTGGAGCAATTCTTACTATTTCAATATTAATTTTAACCATAGATTATTCAAGTAGTAAAAAGCTCCAGAGGAGCGAAATATTAATTCAATAATAGCTAACACCTACACTCAATTATATTTTCACAAAGTCTTTGCTGTTAACGGCCGGAGAAACCTCATTGGTCATACCTGGAAAGACGAACTATGCAAATACATCTCTGGAATAATAAGTAATAAAAACCTAAAGCTTTTCATGATTAACGGAATGCTTAATCATCTACATTTATTAATCTATTAATCAGTACGAATCCAAATGGTAATTTATCAGATTTAGTAAGAGATATAAAAACTAATTCTTCAAAGTGGATAAATGATAAAATATTTGTTACTAATAAATTCGACTGGCAAACTGGATTTGGCGTAATCACTTGCGGACAATCGCAAATACCTACCATTCTAACTTATATTAAAAACCAAGAAAAACATCATAAGGATAAAACATTCAAAGATGAATATTTAGAGTTTTTAAATGCTAACGAGATTGATTTTAAGTCTGAATATTTTTTTGAAGTCCACTAAAAAATAAAAAAAAATTATTCATTAATCACTTTCCAAAACATACCACTCAACATCCTCAATATTTACTCTTCTCCCCTTATTCTCTGGCGCATAGTGCTTAGCTAAATAATCTAATATCGGTTCTTCATTATCTCCTAGATCGTGAAGATTCTGAGTCGCACGCATCCAATCCAGCATGCCTTTCCATCCTTCTCGGGTAGCTCGGTTTTGCGTAATAAGTTTAGCTGAGTGGCAGGTGATACAGTTTGCTCTTACTATCTCAAAACTCTCATCGTATGCCAAGCCAGTCAATGTATCAATCCCATTTACTACGCCATCCAAAGAAACATCTACTTGTTCCAGATCCATATCACCAGTTTCGCTTTGATCATTCTTACAAGCAGAGTGCATTCCTACTACAAAAAAGAAAAGTAGCAGAAATAAAACGACGCCCCTCCTAGCATTAAATAATTGCATACATAATTTCATCAAGCTTCTACTTTTACAGCTATGCGGTGGCAAGCATTATTGAGATACCCTTTTGGGTTCCATCCGGGAAGGATTATTGGTTGAGTTTTATTATTAGAATCTGTTGCTCTTGCCCAGACTTCATAATACCCAGCCTTATCAAAAGATAGCTCAGCATCAAATTGCTGCCAAGCGAATCTATTAGTTGATGAACCAAGTGAACATACTTTCCAGTTCATCCCAAAATCAACAGAATATTCTACTTGCCTAATTTGCTGTGCGGCTGTCCATGCCTTTCCGGAGATAGGCATTTGCTGACCTACTTTTATAGTAGCACCTGTCTTCGGAGAAGTGATCAATGACTTGACTGGCATCTCTTCGATGATACACATATCCTCATCTCTTACCTTTTCGCCAGGCGCTACGGTCTTGCAGGGTACTCGGTAGGACTGTCCTCCCATCTTTGCACCGTCATGCACTTGATCTCTTATCACTATCCGCTCTAGCCATTTGCCTGAGCACGATGCAGGATACCCTCCAATTACTAGCCTCAACGGATAGCCGTTTAATGCAGGTAGATCTTCTCCATTCATCTGCCATGCGATCAAGCTTTCGTTTGCAAGAGCTTTTTCAATGGGTACTCCTCTAGATATTGGATCTTTACTTTTGTCCCCAGACACATGTTTATCAGCACCGTAATACCCTATGTATACTGCATCATTTTTCACACCCACATCTTGCAATACATCACTCAATCTTACGCCTGTCCACTTGGCACAACCAACTGCTCCTGTCCCCCATTGATTACCTTTTGCAGGTGGGTTAAATTCTTTACGCCCATTACCGCCGCACTCTAGCGTTATTTCTAAGCTATATTCCTTAAACTTTGATTTTAGGTCACTCAAACTATAAGTCTTCTTACTTTTTGCCGATTCGCCTTCTATGGTCAGAGTCCATTCTGCTACATTCACTTTAGAGGGTGGCAGACCATTATTCCTTACGAAGAATAGGTCATTAGGAGTTAGTCTATCATTCAACAAATGAGGAGGTGTCTCCGCGTTTATTGGCCGGTCGTTTAGGACGATCATCTCCGCGCTTTTGCCTAGGAGCGTATTTTGAGAATTGTTGAGACCTATTGGTAGAACATTTTCCGGAAGTAAATTCCCAAAAACAATTGGAATACCTAATGCTGTGGTGACACTAGTCAACAATGATGACTTAATAAACTTCCTTCTTTTTACTTCATTCATAATGGTCTATCAAAGTTGAAAGATAATAAATATGCTAGAAATCATCACATACTACGTCGATACTGCCCTCCTACCTCAAACAAACCATTTGTTATCTGACCCAAAGTACATTTCTTTACACTCTCCATTAATTCTTCGAATACATTAGCCTGCTCGATCGATAGTTTTTGTAAGGTCGTTATAGCATCTGGAGTAGTCTCTTTATTGAGCTCATGTAATGCATTCAAATTATCAATCTGCAATTCTTTCTCTTCAACAGTTGACCTGATCACTTCAGAAGGTATTACTGTCGGGGAGCCTTTAGACGACAAAAAAGTATTCACCCCTATGATCGGATATTCTCCTGTATGCTTGAGCGTTTCGTAGTGCATACTCTCCTCTTGTATCTTACTACGCTGATACATGGTCTCCATTGCCCCTAACACTCCGCCTCGCTCATTGATCCTGTCAAACTCTACCATCACTGCTTCTTCCACCAGATCAGTTAATTCCTCGATGATAAATGAGCCCTGCAGAGGGTTTTCATTGTTTGCCAATCCTAGTTCATGATTGATGATCATTTGGATAGCTACAGCTCTTCTCACACTATCCTCAGTCGGCGTAGTGATCGCCTCATCATAAGCATTAGTGTGGAGGGAGTTACAATTATCATAGATTGCATATAGCGCTTGCAAGGTGGTACGGATATCATTAAAGTCGATCTCTTGCGCATGTAAGGATCTTCCAGAAGTTTGGATATGGTACTTTAGTTTTTGAGACCTTTCATTTGCATCGTATTTGTATTTCAATGCCTTAGCCCATATCTTCCTTGCCACCCTACCGATCACAGCATATTCTGCATCTACTCCATTAGAGAAAAAGAAAGAAAGATTAGGTGCGAAATCATCTATGGCCATTCCTCGCGCCAGATAATATTCTATGAATGTAAATCCATTGGACAGCGTAAAGGCTAATTGAGAAATAGGATTAGCGCCCGCCTCAGCGATATGATACCCTGATATAGATACCGAATAAAAATTACGCACTGTATGATCAATAAAATACTGCTGCATATCTCCCATCAACTTCAATGAAAACTCGGTGGAAAAAATACAGGTATTCTGCGCCTGATCTTCTTTGAGAATATCTGCTTGCACGGTACCACGTACAGCTCTTAGCGCTTTAGCTTTCAGCTCGTTGTACACCTGCTCTTCTAAGACCATATCACCAGTCAAACCTAGCAACATCAAGCCTAAGCCATCATTCCCGTCTGGTAGATCGCCCTCATACTTTGGCCTCGCAAGGCCTCTGTTATCATAGACTTCATTGAACTTGACTTCTACATCACCTTCTAGTTTATTCTCTTTGATATATTTTTCGCATTGCTGATCTATAGCAGCATTCATAAAGAAAGCACATATAATCGCAGCAGGACCATTGATGGTCATGGATACGGAGGTCGCTGGGTTGCACAGATCAAAGCCTGAGTAAAGTTTCTTAGCATCATTGAGGGAGCTGATATTCACCCCCGAGTTACCCACCTTGCCATAGATATCTGGGCGATGGTCAGGATCATTACCATACAAGGTTACCGAATCAAAAGCCGTAGATAATCGCTTCGCTGGCATACCTTTAGATAGATAGTGAAATCTTTTATTGGTTCTCTCTGGTCCACCTTCCCCTGCAAACATTCTAGTAGGATCTTCTCCTCTGCGCTTAAACGGAAACACGCCTGCAGCATATGGAAATTCACCAGGCACATTCTCCTGCTTCACCCATCGCAGTATCTCCCCCCAATCCTTGTATCTCGGCAGTACTACCTTCGGTATTTTATTATGTGATAAGCTAGTCGTAAAATTCTCTACCGTTATTTTTTTGTCTCTTACTTGATAGGTGTATTTATCCTGCAGATAACCGGTACGTTTTTGTTCCCAGGTTGCTAAGATCTCGTGATTCTCGGAGCTTAGATTTCTTTCTAATTTATCTTTAGCAGCGTGAAGCGAACTTATTAATTCTTCATCAGATGTACTTTCTCCTAGATGTCTTATCGACCTATCAAGACTAAAAAGTGTTCTTGCAATCTCACCCTGTTCTTCGACTTCTTTATTATACTTTCTTATCGTCTCTGTGATCTCTGATAGATATCTTATCCTAGCAGGAGGAATCAGGTGTTGCTTTTCCTTACCAAGCGCAGCTCGCTCTTTAATTTCTTCATCCTTAAATATCCTGCTAAATAATTCTCCGAATAAGGTATTGACCCCAGGATCATTAAACTGAGAGGCTACGGTACCATAGACGGGCATCTCTTCTGTTGGAGTTTCCCATAGCTCATGGTTTCTTTGGTACTGCTTTTTTACATCCCTAATCGCGTCTAGTGCACCTCGTTTATCAAATTTATTGATAGCTATAAGGTCTGCAAAATCAAGCATATCTATCTTCTCTAGCTGAGATGCCGCACCGAACTCTGGCGTCATCACATACACAGAATGATCAGCATGATCAACTATCTCAGAGTCGGACTGCCCTATCCCTGATGTCTCTAATATCACGAGATCATACCCTGCATGCTTGAGTATAGATATGGTACTATCGATATGTTTGTTAAGTGCCAAGTTATATTGCCTAGTAGCGAGCGAACGCATGAATACTCGATCATCAGAGATGGCATTCATCCTTATCCGATCACCTAACAGTGCGCCACCAGTCTTACGCTTAGACGGGTCTACTGATATGATCGCCAGTGTCTTATCTGGATAGTTACGCAGGTATCTTAGCACCAACTCATCTACTAAACTAGATTTCCCAGCTCCTCCTGTCCCTGTAATTCCCAACACAGGAATGTCCAGTCCTTTCACATTTTCCTTGAGATCATTGATCCACTTTTCATTTTCCTCAGGATAGTTTTCTGCTCCAGTAATGAGTCGCGCTATAGAAGCGTGGTCTTTACTTTTGACTTTTTTGAGTTGTCCATTTAACTGATCACCAACGGGATAATCAGCTTGGCGCAATAGATCATTGATCATCCCTTGCAAGCCCATCTCTCGACCATCATCTGGCGAATACAACTTAGTGATTCCATAAGCGTGTAGCTCCTCTACCTCTTGTGGTAATATCGTACCGCCACCACCGCCAAATATCTTGATGTGACCAGCCCCCTTCTCTTTGAGAAGATCATAAGCATATTTAAAAAATTCCATGTGGCCTCCTTGATAGGATGTGATGGCTATTCCTTGTACATCCTCTTGCACAGCCGCATTCACGATCTCATGCACTGGCCGATTATGCCCTAGGTGAATAACCTCTGCTCCAGTACGCTGGATGATGCGACGCATGATATTGATCGCTGCATCATGACCATCGAATAGTGACCCAGAAGTAAGGATCCTTATTTTATTCTTTGTTTTATACGGAGCTATTTTTTCCAAGGATATTTCCTTTGATTCATCGCTAAGTTCTTACTATTAACTTCTACTAGTGAGACTTATACTTGACTTTCATCAAAGAAGTATGGTAAATCTCCAATATCGAATTATCTAGCGCTCAGTGTCCACACTTTAATCTTTTATAAGTAGATAACTATACTCAATTTATGAATGAACTAAATTACCTCAAAATAAAACCGTTAGAAATCAGCTAACACTTTAACCTCTAATTCCTGATTCGTAATAGGATGTTCAAAAACAATCGATTCAGCGTGCAAGTGAAGGCGGTCCTGCCTAACCCCGTAGAGATCATCACCAACTATCGGAGCTCCCAGTCCATCGTCATGAGCTGCATGTACTCGCAACTGATGCGTACGACCAGAGAGGGGATAAAAGTACACTTTAGTTGTCGTTGCATATCGCTCGATGACTTCCCATTGGGTCCTGCAAGGCTTACCATGCTCATAGCAGACCATCTGAAAAGGTCGATTATCATGATCTACCCTCAGCGGAAGATCGATATACCCATTATCGGATTCTAAGACGCCATCTAAGAGTGCAACGTATCTTTTTGTGATGCTCCTCCTTTGGAATAATTGCTGTAGGTCCTGATGCACGTCCTTAGACTTTGCGACCACCATCAGCCCAGAGGTAGACATATCTAGACGGTGAACGATCATAGGGCCTGTAGCATTAGGATATTTCTTAAGCATCCGCTCCTGGACAGAATCAGATATGAACTTACCAGGGACTGATAGAAATTCCGCAGGCTTATTGATAACCAATAGATGGTCATCTTCGTATATCGTTTCTAGTTTTTTTCCTATAGCTGGATTCGTTAGTAGCGGGTTCGGAGCCACATCTATACCCTCTAGCATGTAGTTAAGTATCGGCTCACATTTACCTCTACATGCAGGATAAAAATATTTATGCTTTCTTACTTGAGACCTTGGTGCCTTTCCCCACCAAAACTCTGCTAATGCTATAGGTTCATATCCCTGCTGATAGGCAAACTGCAGCAGCTTGGGCGCAGCACAATCTCCCGCACCAGATGGAGGAATATCAGGAATCTTAGTTTTAAATAAATCAACAACGTTTTTAGATTCTCCCTTACTATTCAAAAAATCATACTGAGAAAACAACCAGCCTTGCAGTTCATTTGCTTTCATCCTTCGCTCATCTTTTAAATCTATGACTCTGTCATTCAGAAGATTAAACTCCGATTCAAATTTTTCTAATTTGATATTTAGATAATCTGAGTATGCCTTATACTTAAAATTATCATTAATACTCTTCTGCATATGCTGCTCATAAACAACCTGATAAGCTTCCTCCTCTAAAACAATTTTGAGTTGCTTCCGCTCTAGCTTCCTTTCTTTACTGTCATTTTGTGATGCTCTTTTTTCATCTTTGAGTTTTGCATTGTATTCCTTTTTCTTTTGGTCAAAGAGTGCTTTGGCTGCAGCTAAGCTTGGGTCCGCTTCGAGCTGGTTTATCTGCTTGCTGAGTACGTCGAGTTTTGCTGATTCGATGGCAAAATTATCCTGTCCATTAAATCGGTCATAGATAGATGGGACGAATACAGATTCAGGAATTCTGCCTTCTAACTCTCCAGAGAATGCTGATAGGTATCCGATCTCGCCATAATCGTTTCTGACTACTAAAACACCGAACATCTTCCCTAATGCCCCATCAGACCTATGATCCTCTAACCCAAAATCATGCTCCAAGTTTACTCCTTGTATAATTCGCTCTTGCAGTTCTTTTGCAGCCAACTGAGCAATCTTATGTGGCTCGTAGTTAAACGGAAAAGCAAACTTATCAGGTAATACAATACTATCTATCGCCACGATGAAAGAAGTAAAACAAGATGTCGATATCATATTTTTCTAGAGAAGTTATTAGGAGCTTTGCTAAAGATACAATGTTGATAACTGCTTGCTCTCATGCAGTAGTACTTTGCAGCGATTGATACTTTGCACTTTGCAAACCCCAAGCCTGCCTCAGGATTATTCTGTATTATATGCCTGATAGCTACAGGCTGTAATAATTTGGTCAGCTTATTGCAATTCCTGCATAACTTATACCTGTAAGTTTGTGGATATCAAAATCAAAAGTGGAAAGATCATTCTTATTGAATTTTGAAATATCATTATGCCCACAAGCACGTGCCACTACTTTTATTAAATCATTTGTTGCCATAAAAAAATTGTGTAATTGGTTGGCTGATGCTTCAATAATTAGCCTTTGCCTCAAATGACTTTTTTGAGTCGCAATCCCTACAGGACAATTATTTGAGTTGCATGCCCTCATACCTAAACAGCCGATGGCTTGTAATGCAGAATTTGACACAGCAATAGCGTCTGCCCCTAGCATCATTGCTTTAGAAAAATCTTCAGCAACTCTAAGTCCGCCAGTAATAATAAGTGTTATATCCGTAGCGCCTACACTGTCTAAGTGTTTTCTTGCTCTAGCTAAAGCAGGGATAGTGGGTACATTAATGTTATCTCTTAAGATGGTCGGTGCAGAACCAGTACCGCCACCTCTACCGTCCAGAATAATGTAGTCTACTCCAACTTTTAAGGCGAAATCAATATCCGCTTCTATATGGCTTGCCGCTATTTTAAAACCAATGGGTATGCCTCCAGTTTTTTCTCTTACCTCATTTGCAAATTCGGCAAAGTCCTCTGCAGTAAAAAGATCAGGGAAAGCCGCAGGAGATATGGCGGTTTCTCCAGCTTCAAGCCCCCTCACTTCTGCAATTTCTTCTGTTACCTTGTTCCCTGGTAAATGACCACCAGTTCCCGTTTTTGCTCCTTGACCTCCTTTAAAGTGAAACGCTTGAGCCTTCATTACTTTATCCCACGAAAATCCAAATTTGCCAGTTGCCAATTCATAAAAGTAGCGTGAGTTATTGGCTTGCTCTTCCTGCAACATACCTCCCTCTCCACTGCAAATTCCAGTTCCTGACAACTCAGCTCCCATAGATAAAGCAATTTTAGCCTCCTTGGATAGCGATCCGAAACTCATGTCGGAAACAAATACTGGTATAGCTAATTCTAGAGGTTTGTTCGCCGCTTTGCCTATGACCACTGTGGTACTAACGCTTTCTTCATCAAGTAGAGGCCGGGTCGCTAGCTGAGCTGGAAGGAATTGAATATTTTCCCATTTTGGCAAAGTATTTCTATCGACACCCATCGATGCAGAAGGCCCATGATGGCCCCAATTCTTTAATCTATTCTTGGCTAATTCTTTTATATAGGACGTATATGGTTCTGTATCTTCAGGATTAGTATCAGCGTATTGACCTAAGTAATCATTTCTATTAAATGGCTGAGGGTGCTCTTCTAAGTAAGTATTAATTTCATCCTCATCTACATATACGACCCCATCCTTAATTACAGCAGTGAACTTATGAAGTGCTTCCTTATTGTCATACTCACTTACTCCCGTATCTATACGATAATCCCAATCATGTACCCCACAAATAATATTATCGCCTTCCACACGACCATCCGCCATTAGCGCTCCTCTATGAAGACACCTTCCATAAAGTACAGATACATTATTTCCATATCTAATTACAACCAAGTCTAACCCATTCACTTGTTTGCCTACAGGCATTTTCTCTTCGAGCGCTGAAATATTGATGAGTTTATATTCTTTCATATTATTTTTATTTTTCTATCAAATGAGTAAAAGGAGCTTGACCTAAACCCGTCGCAAAACCGCAAGAAATAGTCTTCCATCACACGGCTCTGGTTATACAAAAGATCATAGGTCTATGTTTCTTAGTTACGAGTATTTATAATTTGATTGAAATTATAGAAAAGCTGGGTCATTAAGTTATTTATTTCGTCTGGATTTGGACAGAGGTATCCACCAATTTGCACTAGCTTATTTCGATATTTGTTGGGATGAAGTTGATGTGATTCAGGAGAAATCTCTCGTTCGTCTTCTGTCTCTACTTCCATTTGGGCATTTTTTATGGACAGAAATTCGGTTAAACTATCGGTGCTGTTAATAAAATTATCTAACAATGCTTTTGAAGAAGTCTTTTGGCAGAAAGATATATCCCGATATATGGACTTAGATTCTCTATCTATTTGGTTTAAATTAGGTGAGTTAACCTGTATCAAATTTGGTGGAATTAGAGTGATCATTAATTATTTTTACTTATGTGTAAAGTGAACTCAATCAGATTTGTAATCACAAGTAATGGAGAATGATATGTTGTCGTCTCTGTGAGGTACGAAGAGGTATGCGATCATATCTAGTGTTAGCAATAATACACCTATTTAATTACACCAAAATTTAATAT
>ENA-ORXT01000923-ORXT01000923.1-marine-metagenome-genome-assembly--contig:-NODE-923-length-42446-cov-7.761807_pt1 | contig 42446 bp, 34 predicted proteins | sample MGYA00237868_ERZ511482 | MGnify/ENA metagenome assembly ERZ511482 | reverse complement strand
TTTTTCTCGCCACACCGCTCACGAGGGCACGCCGCCATGACCGCCGACACGCTGACACTGAACGATGGCCACGCCATCCCCCGCCTGGGACTGGGCGTCTGGAAGGCCGAGGGCGACGAGGTGGTGACCGCCGTGACGCACGCGCTCGAACACGGCTACCGGCACATCGACACCGCCGCGGTGTACGGCAACGAGGCCGAGGTGGGACAGGGCCTGCGCAGCAGCGACGTGCCGCGCGACGAGGTGTTCGTCACCAGCAAGGTGTGGAACGGGCGCATCCGTGCCGGCGAGGCGTCGCAGGCGATCGACGATGCGTTGAAGCTGCTGCAGCTCGACTACCTGGACCTGATGCTGCTGCACTGGCCGACCGAGGGTCGGGTCATCGCCTGGCAGTCGCTGATCGAGGCTCGCGAGGACGGCCGCGTCCGCTCCATCGGGGTGTCGAACTTCCTGCCCGATCAGCTCGACGAGCTGGTGGCGGAGACCGGCGTGGTACCGGCGCTGAACCAGATCGAGCACCACCCGTGGCTGCACCAGCCCGACATCAAGCTGGCCTGCAAGCGGCACGGCATCGCCGTGGAGGCCTGGTCGCCGCTGATGCAGGGGCGCTTTGCCGAAAGCCCGGTGATCGGCGAGATCGCCACCGGGACCGGCCGCAGCGAGGCGCAGGTGGTGCTGCGCTGGGCATTGCAGCAGAACATCATCGTGATCCCCAAGAGCGTCACGCCGTCACGCATCGAGGAGAACGGGCAGCTGTTCGATTTCGAGCTGGACGCGCAGCAGATGGCGAGCATCGATGCCATCGATCGCCAGGAGCGGCTGGGGCCGGATCCGTCGGATTTCGCGTTCTGAGGCCGCGTCCCGGACGCTACACGAGCAACGACTGATTCACGAAAGTCGGTGACGAGCGTGCGGAGACCGCCCGCCCGGTCGCCAGCTTGAGCTCAGGCACCCGTCATCCGGGCAGGCCTGCGACCTCATCCGGCAAGGACGACGTGAACTCGATGGATCCAGTCGGCAGGATGAAGTTCGGCGTGTTCGCGCTCGGTTCGATCGCCGCCGCCCTGATCCTGTGGCTGTCGGTCAGCTTCTGGCACGACGCCTGGCGACAGCACGAGGATGCGCAACGGGTGCGGCAGGTCGAGGCGCTGGAGCACCGGATCACCGAGCTGAGCCGCGACGTGGCGTCCGAACGGACTCGGCGGGCGGTCGCCGCAGCCGGCGAGGTGCCCGCCGGGCTCGACGTCGGCGTTCCCGTGTTCGACCGGGTCGACAGGCGTCTGGGCCTGGTGCTCGCGGACGTCGAGGCGCTGCTGGACACGCCCGGAGCGGTCGCCGGCTTGCAACGCTCCCGCGCCGTTCTCGAAGCTCGCATCGCCGACATCACCAGCGCCCGGCACCGGTTCGACGCCCCACGGGCACGGGGCGGGCAGCAGGGCCTCGACCCCTACGACGAGCTCGTCGACGCGCTGCACGCGCTGCGCAACGGGCTCGGCTTCGAGCCGCGCACCTCGGTTCCCGACATTCGCACCCTGCGGCGGGTGCGGGCGGATGCACTCGCCTTCGCCGAGGCGATGCAGCGCACGTTGCTGTCCGGGACCGATACGGCCGCTCCCGATGCGGTGCCCGAGGCAAGGGAACGCCCGGAGCTGCAAGCCCGGCTCCTGCGGATGAACGCCCGCGGCCGAGGGCTCGCGCCGGCGCTGCTGACCGACATCGATGCCCTGGTGGCGATGGCGGAATCGACATCGCCGGACGCCTCCGAGCGCATCGACCGATACGCCGCGATCCTCGCCGCCGATCTGCACGAGGCGATCTACGCGGCGGCGCACGCCAGCCAGACGCACGCCCTGCGTCGGTTGGTGGTCGATACGCTGCTGATCGCGATCTGCTTCTGGATCGTGTTCGCCTCGCTGCGCCTGCTGCGCAACGTCGAGCGTCAGGGCTGGTACGACCGGGTGACCGATCTGCCGAACCGCTTCCGTTTCGAGCACCTTCTCGACAGGGCGCTGGACACCGCACCCGCCGGTGACCGGGACACGGGGCCGGCCGTCATCGTGCTCGACGTCGACGGCTTCAAGGCGGTCAACGAGGCTGTCGGACACGGTGCCGGAGATGCGCTTCTGCGCGCGCTGGCGCAGAGGCTCTCGGCACGGCTCGGTCCGGACGGCACGCTCGCGGCCCTGGGTGCCGACGCGTTCGCCGCCGTGCTGACACGGGCCGGCACGGTGGAGCAGGTCCGCACCGCCGCCGAAGGGCTGCGCACGGCCTGCCGGGAACCGTTCGACGTCGACGGGAACACGGTCCTGGTGACCCTCAGCGCCGGCATCGCACGGCCGGAGCCGGTGGCCGGCCACGGGCCGCGCGATGGCGCTGCCGCCTTGCTGGGTCGCGCCGACGTGGCGCTGCGCCAGGCGAAGGATGACGGGCGCGACCGCACGCACGTCTTCGACCGCCGGCTGGCCGACGCCAATCGCGACAGGGCCGCCCTGGAGCGCGAGCTGCGCGGCGCGGTGGCGGACGGCGAGCTGGAACTGCACTACCAGCCCAAGGTGGGCACCGCGTCCGGGCGGGTGGAGGGACTCGAAGCGCTGGTCCGCTGGCACCACCCGGTGCGCGGCCTGGTGCCACCCGGGATGTTCATTCCACTCGCCGAGCGTTCCGGCCTGATCGGCGACATCGGGGCCTGGGTGCTGGACGAGGCCGTTCGCCAGACGGCCGACTGGCGACGCGGCGGGCTCGACACGCTGCAGATCGCCGTCAACGTCTCCGCCGACCAGTTCGACGAGCCCGGTTTCGTCGAACGCGTGCTCGAGACCCTGCGCGTGCATGGCCTGCCCCCCGACCGGCTCGAACTCGAGGTGACGGAGAGCGTCGCGATGGTCGACACGGCGAGCGTGATCGAGCGTCTGGGCCGATTGCGCGAGGCCGGCATCAGCATCGCCATCGACGATTTCGGAACCGGCTATTCCTCGCTGCAGTACCTGGGCGAACTGCCGCTGGACGTGCTGAAGATCGACCGCGCCTTCGTCTCGGCATCGTCCGGCGCGGGCCGGGACCGGTCGCTTGCCAGGACGATCGTCACGATGGCCCGTTCGCTCGATCTGGCCACCGTCGCCGAAGGGGTGGAGACGGCCGAACAGCTCGCCTACGTGACCGCCCTGGGGTGCGATCACGTGCAGGGCTTCTACCACTCCAGGCCGGTCCCCGCGCGGGAGGTGGGAAGCGTCATCGCGCGCATCGAGGCGGGACCGGCGCCGGCACTCGGCCGGGCGGCCTGATGCACATCAGCGATCGGGTAGCTCGTCCGGTGACGGCTCGACGTGCGGCACCGCGTTCATGCGCTGGCGCAGGTCGGACAGCGTGCGGTACATCCGGCGCCGCGCACGGCTCTGGTTGCCGAGCGGGCGGTGCGCGGGCAGCGCGTGCCAGGGGTTCATCTTCAGCCGTCTGGTCAGCTCGGCCCGCTCCGGTGTGTCGAAACGTTGCGGCTCGATACGCACGGTGGCGGCGGGGATGAACGGGGAGAGCGTCTCGGGCCAGCGCACCGCGGCGTTCTCGATCGGCATGCGGTGCGCGTCGGTCTGCAGCTGCAGCGCAAGGTCGAACTCGACCGGACGCTCGTCGAGCGTCCTGCGCATGTTGTCGCGCAGGTAGTCGAACGGTACGGAGCCGAACGGCAGCCCCGGGATGTCGCGCGGAACCTCGCTCTTCGGCACGAACGAGTACATCATCGCCTGGCCCTCGCCGAGCAGGTACGGCACGCACGACCAGTAGCGGGTGCCGAGCGGATTGCACATCGTCTCGTTCCAGAGCGCCTGCATCAGGAAGTCGAGCAGGTGCGGGTCCCGCGGGTCCAGGAAGTAGTACAGCGGCATGTCGAGCAGGCTCCAGCGGTGCAGCTTGACGTTCTCGCGCGTGTCCGGTGTCACGAAGGTCGGCGTGGTGACCGTGATGAAGTCCTGGGTGAAGCGCTCCTCGTCCATGAGCTTCTCGCCCGGCACGTCCATCAGCTTCACCGACATGCTGCCGAAGCCGACATCGCGAATGTCCGCCGGTACCTTCGGACCCGGTCCGGCAAAGCGCACCCAGGCGGGAAAGGTGCGCGGTTCGGCGAACACACCGTGCCGGAAATGTGCCGGCAGGTCGTCGCGCACCGTCACGCTCGCCCGGACCACGCCGTGCGTCTTGGTGTTGCCACCCCGTTCGTAGCGCCCCGGTGCGAAGTTTCCCATCATCTGCTCGGCGAACAGATCGATGATCCCCTCGAGGTGGGCTTGCTCGTCCGGCTCGACACGCTCCTCCGCCAGCGCAAGATCGGTGACGGGGCGTCGCCGCCGGGCGATCATGCGCTGCAGCAGACGGGCTGCGGGTTCGCGAAGCAGACGATTGAGCGCGGGCCGGAACCAGGGTTCGAGACGCCGCTCGAGATGCAATCCCGCCTCGAGCGCGACGTGGACGGCGCGCAGGGCCTGCAGCGTCGAGGTGTTCACGCCGTGCGCTCCGACACACCGCCGGCCTGCGCGACATCGGGTCGCTTCGCCATGCCGGAAGCGTCGGCAGGACCGGCACGCCTGGCAGTCGCGCCGATGTAGCGCAACGCGGCGATGCCCGGCATGAAGAAGTACGCCCCACCTCGCACGACGGCGAAGCGCGGCACGTCGAGCGTGCGATGCGCGGGACCGCGCGCATCGGCGCGTCGGAACGTGTTGCCCGGCGAGCCGTCCAGTCGGGGCTGGCGGTTGCCGAGCAGCGGATCGTCCTGCTCCCGGGTGCCGGCGAACGCGTCGCCGACGATCCAGGCATTCTGGACGAACTCGAACTGGCGAAGGATGCTCGCCGACAGGCAGATGAACTGCAGGCCACGTGCCTGCTCGTCCGGCGAGCGGAGTGCGTCTTCGGAGGCGAGCGGCGGACCATAGGCACGGCCGCGACGCAACAGGCGGTGAAAGCGGCTCGAGGCGATCATGTCGCTGTCCGTGCGCGCGCGGCCGAACCCGAGCATGCGCACCAGCCGTGACACCGTGCCGGTGATGCCCGGAGGAAGGTCCCCGGTACGCGGGTTGGCACGGCGCACGTGCGCGCCGAGCGGGCAATGGTGACCGTCCGGATCGTCGTCGTAGGTGAAACGGTTGGCCGCATCGGCCGGCGCCACGCCGGGGATGGTGAGCTCGCTCCGGTGCGCCAGCGGCATGCCGTCGCGCCGCCGGCCGACCATCGCGGCGGCGAGGTGTTCGCGTCGCGCGATGCGGCGGCCGGGGTCCGAGCCCTCCGGCCCTTCGCCGACCGTTCCGTCGCCCCCACCGGCAGCACCGTTCGCTGCCGCGCCCGGTGCCTCGTCCGCACGGCTCGCTTCGTCGACGAAGCGCCAGAAGCCGGGCACATCCTGCTCCAGCTGGCGCAGCACCAGGTAGGTGCCGTTGCGCCCGAGATCCCCGAGCGCCGGCGCCTCGATCGCGGGTGGCAAGGAGCGTGCGTCGGTGTCGGTCTGCGGATCGAGCAGCGGACGGCGCGTGAACCGGCCGTACTCGTTCGGGTAGCCGAGCACGACCTCCCCCGGGGCGAGCAGGTTGGAATACCGATCGCGCGAGTGCCTGTCGGTGCTCTGATGCCGCTCCCAGTCGATCGCCGGCTGACTGATGCCGTCGGTGAACCCGAACGGCTCGTGGCGTTCGAGCGGGGCGGTCGGCAGCACGCAGCGCACGCGGAACGCTTTGTGAAAGCTTGCGTTCGCGACGTCGTCGTGCCACGCGTCGATCTCGCCGGGACGCGCGTAGAGCAGCAGCAGCACCTGCACGGGCGGCTCGGCCGGCGAGCCCCAGGTCCAGCGGTCCGGGTCGCTGTCACCGACATCGCCGAGGCGGCGCGAACGGCTCGGCTCGCCCGACATGCCACCGAGCAGCTCGTCGGAGAACTGTGCGATCAGGGTCTCCGGCAGAGCGAGCTCGCGCAGTCCCGCGACGGTGAAGGCGATCTGCAGCGCGCTCGACGGCGCCGGACGCTGCGCCCGGGCACCGGTGACGCCGACCTCGCCGAGCCAGCGCCCGGCCGCCGCGACATCGGCCACGTCCAGCAGCAGGAAGCGGGTGTCGCGCAGCGCACCGTGTCCGAACCGCAGCAACGCCTGCATGTCCGCAAAGACGGTCTCGTCGATATCAGCTTCTCGCTCTCTGTCCGTTGGCATGTCCTTCCCCCTGTTCACATCGAGGCGAGAACCCTCAGACCAGCGCCAGCCAGCGACGGGTGGCCTCGATGCCCGTCGGCCGGCGCTCGATGCCATCGCGCAGCTCGGCATTGCGAGCCATGTCCCGCGCCGTCATGCCCGGATGGGCGCGATACCAGACGGCGGATGGCAGCTGGGCGCGGCGCAGCGTGTCCTTGTATTCCTGCTCGTGCTCGGCGCCACCCTTGATGGCCCAACGTGTCGTCGGATAGCCGACGCAGTGGCTGAATATCAGGTTCAAGCCGAACGGGACCTTGTTGATGAAGTCGTCCATGTAGCTGTCGAGACTGCCGTCGTACACGCTCGCGAAGTAGAGGTGACGTCGCTCCTCGATCCATACCCAGCGGGCGAAGTGGATGGTGAGCACACGGGCAAGAAAGCCGCGGTTGTAGACGTGGCGTGCCAGGTAGTCGACCAGCAGCAGCACCACGCTCAGCAGGGCGCGGCGGAACAGGCCGGGCTTGACATCACCGAACACGTCGAACGGATTGGTCACGTCGTGATCCTCCAGCGCCGACAGCTCGCGCACGTGCCCGGGTTCGACGCGCGGGTTGATCTCCGGGTCGCGGCGTTCGCGGACCCTCAGGCGCCAGAGCACGAACGGGCTCGCGACCAGCACGAACGGCAGGGCTGCCAGCAGCAGCACCGGCACCCCGATCAGGTGGACGGTGTCACGGAGCCGCCACCCCCAGGGCGTGCGCGACGGCGGGGTGAGCGTCAGCCGACCCGCGTGCCGTTCGAGCTCGACGTGCGCGAGCAGCTCGCGGCGCAGCAGCAGCGCGTTCTCACGTCCGTGACGTGCGACCAGCCCGGGCAGGGCCCCGGCGAGGCAGCGGTACAACGCCGCCTCCTCGTGCACCCGGCGCACGGTCCGGCCGCGGGTGTTGACGTAGCTCGCCGCGGAGGGGACCGCATGCGATCGCATCCACTCCAGCAGCGTGCCGCGGCGCTCGACGAAGCGCTCGCAGCAGGCGAAGAGCCGCTCCAGTCCCGGCATCGCCCGCACGGCCAGCTCGGCGAGAAACCGGTCCGGATCGCCGTCGATCTCGCCGAGCAGCGCAAGCGACGGACGCGTCGGCCAAGGCTCGTACCCGTAGGCGCGGATGTCGTCGGGCGTACCCGACTCGAGGATCACCAGCCGTGCCGAGTGCAGCGTGCCGAACTGCGCGAACGGCAGCAGCACGGCCTGTGGATCGGCGCGCCCGGGGGCGACGTTCATCGACTCCAGCAACGCGCGCAACGTGTCGAGCTGTCCGTCACGCACCACGGCGACGATCATGAAGCTGGACTGGGGAGTCAAGGCGGCGCGGACGTCGTCGACGTCGTGGGCAGCGGGACGGGCACCACCGGCGAGACGGTGCTCAACGCGAAGTCGAGCACGCGCCGACGCCCCCACCAGACCTTGCCGAGGTAGAGACCGGGCTCGACCTCGCGGATCTCGTCGCGGACCATCCGGGCCAGCAGCGAGGTTCTCGAATAGTCGATGATGATCGTCTCCCGCCCGTCCATCCAGCTCGTGCCGCGGTACACCTTGGCAACGATCAGGCCCAGCCCGAACGGGGTGATCTTGTTGACCAGCACACCGGAGCGAGCGTCGTCGGCGAAGATGTCGAACACCTTGCCCTGCCAGGCGAGCAGACGCGCCACGCGGGCGAGTACCCGCGCGAAGCCGGAACCGGCAACGATCGCGGTGCCACGCGTGTCGCCTGTCGGCAGCGCACCGGGCGGGGCCTGCTCGTAGATCGCGTCGAGCTCCTCGCGAGACTTCGTCAGCCAGCCGTCGAGTGTCCGGTTCATGGGTTCCCGCTCCTTTCGCGCACGGCGGCCCCGTGCTCGTAGACCGCCCCGCGCACCGCGTTCATGCGCCCGAGCGGCAGGTGCTCGGGCAACGACTGCCAGGGGTTGAAGGCATCGCGTTCGCAGCGCTCGAGCGTATCGGCGTCACCGACGGGCTGTTTCTCGATGGTGATCGTGGCAACCGTCACGAACGGCGATGCCTGCTCGTCCCAGATCGCCGAGGCATCCTCGATCGGCATCGCCTCGGCATCGGTACGCGTCTGCACGCCGAACGCCAGGCAGGCAGGCTCCTGGGAGAGGTGCGCCGCGAGCGCGGCACGCAGCTGGTGCTCGCCCGGCTCGACCGCCTCCTCGGTGCGGTAGTCCGAGCAGGGCGTGACCGAGTACTTGACCGCACCCTCCTCCGGCGCGCTCTGCCCCGCCGGGCCGAGCGCGAACGGCACCGTGCTCCAGTAGCGGATGTCGAGCGGGCTGAGGTGATGCGCACGCGCGCGCAACGCGATCAGGAGCGATGCCAGGTGCGGATCGAAGGGGTCGGCAAAGAAGCGCAGCAGGCTGCCGCCGTCACGGGCGCGGGCGAAGGCGAGGAAATCCTCGGGGGTGGCGACGAACAGTGCCGGGTAGCTGTTGAGCAGGAAGTCCTGCAGGCCGGGTTCGCCGGAGAGCACCTCGCCTTCGACGTCCGACACGCGGATCGACAACCCGCGGATGTCCTTCTCCGAGTCGTCCGGCCGGGTCGCGTTGGCGAAGCGCAGCCAGGCCGGGTGACTGCCCGACTGCGCGAACAACCCGTGCCGCAGCGCATCCGGCACGTCCTCGTGCACGCGAAAGTCCGCGTTGACGCAACCGATCGTCCGGGGCTGGTTGAAGCGTGGCACGACCCCGCCCTCCTCCTCGGCCAGCGTCACCGACTCCACCCGCCGTTCGAGCGCCGCGATCAGCTGCTCGATGCTCGCCGGCGGCGCAGGCTCGCCGCCGCAGGCACCGATCAGCAGCACCGCCGCCAACGGACGGACGGCGCGATGCGGGCTCATCGCTGGCCCACCAGGCCATCGGAGAAGGCCGTATCGCCCTCGGCACCCGGTCGCGGGACCCAGTCCAGGCTGTAGTACTCACCCCGATCGCGTGCCCAGGGATCGAACGCGTTGCGCACCGCCAGCAGCTCGTCCCCGAGCGCGGGCAACGCGCGCAGCAACACGCGCTTCAGCGGGGAAACCGGCATGACGTGACCGTTGACCTCACCGGGCTCCAGGCAGGCATCGCCGCCGTCCGCCTGACGTGTCGGTGCGTAGGGGCAATCGGCGAGAGGTCCGTTGCCCATCACCCAGTCGAAGCCTGCCACGGAGTAGAACTCCGGGCGAAAGCTCGACGTGAAGAAGCGATCGCTGAACAGGCGGCGCGAGGCGTTGAGGATGAAGATGTGGAACTGGGTCTCCGAGATCGCGAAACCGTGCGGGCGGGTGTACTCGGCCAGCCAGCCGACCACGTTGTCGACATCCTCGATGTTGTCGACCTCGCTGCCGTCGGGGTGGCCGAGGCAATCGTCGATGAAGTCGCCTGCCGCGTCGCGCTGCGCCGTCGAGATGGTCTTCGAGGCGTCGCAGGCGTGAGTGCCGTAGACCTCGCGCAGCAGCGCCACCGTCTCCTGCTGATGGAGGCGCCACGGATCGTCCTCGGCAAGCCCGATATCGATGAAATCGTCGAAGCTCGTCAGCGTCGTCAGGCCGATCTGGCGGCGGAACTCGTTGAACCGGGGCACGCCGCGCTCGCGGTCGCGGATGACGTCCAGAGCCGCTATGTCGAGCTTGCCGCTGCCGGAGGGCAGGTGCGGCATCGGCAGGTTCTGCAGGAAGGCGGGGAGGTTCCTGAGGTGCAGCAGACCGACACGCTGGCGCCCGAGGCTCAGCGCCCAGTCATCGATGCCGCGCTCGTGCATCTGGCCGGTGGCGGCGCCGCGCACCGTGTCGAGCATCGGGATCCTGGACACCACCAGATTCGGCTGCGCCGCCTCGCGGTACTCGATCAGGTCCGGCACCAGTGCGTGCAGGCGGTAGACCGACGTGAACTCCTCGGGAAAGTTGAACGGCGAACCGAAGTGGTTGGTGCCGCCGTTGACATCCTTCTCCAGCTCGGTGATGTTCCAGCCGTCGCGTTTCCACCACAACACGCCCTCGCGTCGGGTGTTGCCGAGGCCGAAGATGCCGGCTCCGGAGGCGAATACCGAGTAGAGCGAGTGCGAGCGCCGCGCATCGTCCGAGCCACCGAGCATGGCGGTGATCCTGCCCGATACCCGGCTCAGCAGGTTCTCGTCACTGCCGACGATGCGTCTGAGCACCTTCGACACGCGATCCTCGTTCTGGTTGAACAACCCGAACCAGTTGGAGTTCATCGCGGCGTGCAGCGGCTCGTCGTAGAGCAGCTGCGGCGTCCACTCGATGGTGTGGATCTTGGCGATCACCGCCGACACGACGAGCCGGGCCGCCTGGTACAGACGCTCGTCGCCGACATCCTTCCAGGGGATCGGCGTGTCCGGATCGAGCGGATCGCGCAGGCCCGAGTCGTCATCGGGGGTGGACGACTGCCGATCGCGCACATGATCGACGAAGGCGTTGTGCTCGCGCGCGAAGACGTTGTGATAGAAGCTCAGCCCGATGTTCCAGTTGTCCGGGAAGGCGACCGACTCCTGACCCTGCCACTGCGGGCGGACGGGACAGCCGGCGTCCCCGGCAGCGCAGTCGGGCAGGAGCGGCAGGTAGCCCGCATCAAGCAGGAGCCTGGCAGCGTCGTCGGGATCGCGTTGCACGCGACTGGCCGACAGCTCGTCGTGACCGTAGATCTGCGAGGCGTCCCACCAGGCGGTGACCTGGTTCGCCGTCGTTCTCGGCGCGCGCGCGAGATGCGTCCGCCCATCGTGCTCGAAGGTGCCGGGCGCATCGGTCTCGACGTACAGCGACGGTTCGCGCCGGTCCTCGGGACGGCAGCCGAGCGCTTGCGCTTGCTCGGAATCGCAGCCCACCGGTGCAAGCGTCGGCGCGTTGTGCCCCTCGACGGTGTGCGAGAACCAGTCGTGCGTCATGAACTGGATCCAGAACGCTGCCAGCACGTTGAAGAACGGCGCCTCGAGGTAGTCGCAATCGCCCCCCGGGGCGTGATCCGGACGCCCCTGCCCTTCATTGCAACCGTTGCCCGGCGTCTGCTCGCGCGTGAACAGCTTGCGGCTGATCAGCTGGGGATCGGGCGTCATCAGATCGATCCGACCGTCGTGGCGGTTCTCGGCAAGCTCGTTCAGGGCAAGATCCGGGAACGTCGCCTCGAACTGCGCGTTGCGCGCGAACGGCATGCCGGACGATCCCATGCGCGGGTTGACCAGATCGTTGCAGATGCCCGTGAGCGTGCGATGGGTGATCAGATCGCCACGGCAAAGCTGCTCGTCCGCACCGCCGACCGCCTCGAAGCTCTCGTGCTCCGATGGCAGGCGCATCGCGTTCCAACGATCCAGCGTCGGTCCGGGACGCTGGTCACGCCCGGTGACGTATTCGGGGTAGGTGGACGGGTCGAACAGGTTGAACTTGATCAGCTCGATGCGCTGGTACTCCAGATCGAGCAACGCGCCGTCGATGCCACGCCCGTTCGGATAGAGGTGCTCGCCGAGCTTGGTGCGCGCCTGCCGGCCCTCCATCAGCGTGCGCGCATCGCCCGCGGCGTGGTAGTTCTGCCAGTCGACCCATGGCACGCCGCGCCCCCGGATCGCCTCCTCGCCACCGCGGCAGTACGCGGTGTCCTCGGCAACCTTGCCGCGAAAGCGCAGCGAGCGGTCGTCGGGCACGTCCAGCAGCCCGCGCGAGGCACTGGACACGCAATCCTTCAGGGCTGAGGTGGCCTGCGCCGTCACCGGCACGGGCAACGAGACACCGATCACCAGCGTCCCGAGTGCCAGCGTGCCGAGTACGCGGGTGCCGACCGTCCGGAATTTGGCCGTGACGGAGCGGGAGACTAGCGCGCAAGGCGTCCGGTTGCACGCTCGCGACACGGTGGTGGACGTGACGCGAACGCGTGTGCGATCGGTGAAGCCTGCGAGGCAGGCGGTACGGCGAATCATGGCGGCAAGCTCCGCTGCTGACATCGGCGAACGTGACCGGGTGGACTGTCCGAACGATCCAGACTGACCGATCGAATGGCGGATGACAACGCTCCGCGCCCTGCCCAAAGGATGCGTCAATAAAATACAAGTCCGAACAGATCCTGAAATCGCTCCCCGACCGAAAGGTCCTATCCGGAAATGTGATTCTCTTCTTCACAGGCATTCCCTCGCTTCACGCTCTTTTCTACTCATATTTTAATGCACACATGGCCCTTTTTTTTAAACTTGTACCAAAGACTGATGGACAGCCTGTCGGGGGCATTGCTAGGGTCATTGACCTCGCCCCCGCGGTAACGGGCTTGCGAGCGATACCGGAGGAGTGCCCGCCATGTCCGTCACCGATGCCGTCACCGACGCACCCACGACGACGACCGTGGCATCGCGCCCGGAAGATGCGGCGTCACGGGGATCGGTCGTCTCGCGCGCCGCCCGCACCCTGGTCGGCGCGATGGTGCGTCGGCTCGACATCGACTCGCTCGTCGTTCAGGAGGCGAGCACCGGCCGCATCGATGTCGGACGGGTGGAGCTGGGAGACGCCTCGGTCGGACGCGTGCAACTCTCCGGCATCCGCTCGGTGGTCGATACCGGCCGCGTCACGCTGCGGCAGGTTCGTGTCGTGGTCAGCATGGTGGTAGATGTCACCTGGAGGATCGATCTCCGGCTCTTCGACCGCAACGGCTCCTTCCGATTCGGCACGATCGAGCTGCCCTTCACCGTCGGCGACGTCGGGATCCCCGATCTCGACAACATCGATCTGGGGGTTTCCGAGGCGACGGCAATCAGCGGCTCGGTCACGGTCCGGCCGATCGTCGATCTGACGTTCAACGGCGCCTCGATCGACGACGTGAGTCTGGGCGAGATACGCCTGCCGTCCGACGGGTTCGCCCTGGGTGGACTGGCGTTCGATACCGTCGCACTCAGTCACCTCGGCGCACCGGATGCGTCGGTGTCGCGGCTGCACCTCGGCGAGCTCGAACCTGCCGAGCCGTTGGTGATTCCGGAGGTACGGGTGACGGACATCGAACTGCCTCGCGTCGACGTACCGAGCGTGACGTCGAACCGTGCCGTCACCATCGAGGGCATCGGTCTCGTCCCGCCGCTGCCGCCCGTCAACCTGATCAATCTCGGCATCCTGAAGGTCTCCCTCGACATCGAGCCGACACTGCAGATGAACATCGGCAATCTGATGCTCGAGGACGTCGAGGCCGAGACATCCATCGACGCCGTGCGCATCGAGGACATCCGGTCGCCATTGCGTGTGATGGATGTGGATGTCCAAGACCTCGAGCTCCGGGGTCTGCGCGTGGAGGGCATCTCCGTCTGACGTTCCGCATCGGACGGTAACGACGGCAACGACGACGACCGGGAGACGAGCGATGAGCGATATCACGATGGACGAGGCCACGGCACGGTTCGAGCGCGTCTGGCAGCGGGCCGTGGAGAGCGTCGAGAAGCAGGCCCCGCTGACCGCGGCCGAACCGCCCGCTGACACGGATCTCGACGTGCCCCTGCCGCAACACGCGATCGAGTGGATCCGCAACGTCTCGGCGAGCTGTGTGGAGCAGGGGCTGCTCGATGCCGAGTCGCACGAGCGGCTGAGTCGTGGCGCGGACGAACAGGCGGCCATCTTCGAGACCGTCGACCGGACCTGCCTGCGCGACGTGGTGGCCGGTATCGCGAGGAGATAGCGACATGACCGACACACGTTCACCGGCGCGCGAGACGCGACCCGCCCGATCCGCCCCATCCGCTCGCTCCCGGGCCGCGCTGGCGGTTCCGGACGAGGCCACCCGGCAGGCGCTGATGGCCGCGGTCCTGAGACACGTCGACATCGAGCGGATCGACATCGGCACAGGCACCACCGGCGCGCTGGACATCGCCCGCATCACGCTCGACGACGCCACGGTCCGGGAGGTCGTGCTCGCGGGCGTGTCCACCCGGGTGAGCTGCGGTTCGGCGGTGCTGCACGACGTGCGCGCCATCCTCGAACTCGACTTCACGGCGCACTGGAGCTACGACCTGAAGTGGCTCGGCGGTGACGAGGGCGTGAAGACGCTCGGCTCCAAGGCCACGCGCATCGAGCTGCACGACATCCGGCTGCCGATGCTGCAGGACTTCGTGTTCGAGATCCCCGAGACGACCATCGAGGAGGTGGAGGCCGAACTCGAGCCGATCGAGAATCTCTCGCTCGGTGGCAGTCGCCTCGCGGGCGTGCGGGTGGAGAGCACGCGGCTGCCGACCGAAGGCTTCGCGCTCCACGGGCTCGATGTCGGCAGACTGGACGTGACCGGCGCGACGGTGCCGGGCAGCGGCACGCGGCGCGTCGGCATCGACGAGTTCGAGCCGGCCGCACCGCTGACCCTGCCGGGTGTGACGCTGGGCGGTATCGAGATCCCGGCGATCGGCATCCCCGATACCTCCTCGGCGGGTGCGGTGTCGATCCTGGGCGCCGCCCTGGAGGCGATCGAGGCGCCGGTGTTCAAGATCGGTGACCTGTTCAGGATCAAGCTGGTGGTCGAACCGGTGTTGCACCTGCAGATCGGCGAGCTGGCGCTGGCCGAGCTCGAGGCGTCCGCCGCCGTGGCATCGGTCACCGCGCACGACATCGGTGTCTCCGCAAGCGTTGCCGGCGTGTCGGTCGACGAGCTGGACCTGCGGGACATTGCCGTGTCGCGCGTCGAGGTCCGGGTACCGGCTTCGGGCGAACGGTCCCCATCCATCGAGGAGCCGGAACGATGATCGAGGAACACGGTGCCGGCACGGCGACGGCTGCTGCTCGAAGCGGCGGTGAACGGGATGCCAACGCCCGCTTCGAGGCCTTGTGGGAGCGGACCGGCAAGGAGCGCATCGTGCTCGGCAGCGAGGATCAGGGTGTCGAGATACGGGTGGACGCCGATCTCTCGCCGCTGGCACTGCTCAAGCGTCTGCAGACGCTGTCCGAGCAGGGGCATGCGCAAGGAGTGCTCGGCAAGCGGGCCCAGGAGGCGCTGCACGGCGTGGTCGGCGAGTGGGAGCAGGCGCTGCACGGCGATGTGCCCTCGACGATCAAGAAGCGCTTGCGGTCGCTGCTGGCTTTCGGGCGGCACGAATGAGCGATATCGCACGCGATACTACTGTTCGGCAGCGATCTTGAAGCTGTCGAAGAATGATTGAAGATCGTCGGATTTCTCGCGCTCGCCGAACTCGCGTATGAACTCGTATTCGAGAATGTCGATGCGTGGCTGCATCATGGTGAGCAGGGTGTGGTTGAACACCGCGTACAGCAACGTGTCATCGATACCGTCTGCCGAGACCGCACCGGCGGGCGGTTCGTCGAACCCCAGCCGGAAGAAGGCGGCGTAGACCTCGCGCTCGCTCGTGAACCGCTCCAGCACGATGGGACAGGTGCCACGCGCCTCGATCTTTCGACGGATGATGTCGTAGTCGCCCATATAATACAATATACGTCCCGCGCACAAGAAGTCGATACCTTCGTCGTGATCGGAGAAGGTTCGCACGGGAAGGCCCTGGTCGAAGCCATCGGGGCATTCGTCGGTCCTGAGCAGCGGTGCGAGTTCGTCCTGCATGGTACGGATGCGTTCCTCCACCGCCTCCGCAAACGCCTGCCCGGCCAGCCCGTCGGCACGCGCCTCGCGCTTTATCTCGCCGATGTCGCGCAGTATGATGGGCGATTTCGTCAGGTAGATCTCGAGCGCCGGATCGAATCGGAGCAGCAGATTGCTGCCGGCCAGCATGCGCAGGCCGGCGGTGTGGGCGGTGGTGCCGCGCACGACCCCGATCACGTGACCGCAGTACCGGCCGCGTGGAAATTTCGACCCTTCGGCGTTTGGATCGTGATAGGCGTACGTCATGCCCGAGAGAAACAACGGCTGGGAAACGTTGTGATGCCGCAACCTCGACGCGGTGATGCTGTCCGGACCGCACAGCATCTCGAGGCGGCCTTCGGAAAGCTCGTCGAAGCGGTCGCCGGCATCGACCGACACGGCACGAACCGAGAAACCCTCGAACGGTCCCTTGGCCACCATGTCGCGCAGCACCCGTCTGCACACCTCCACCATGTAGCCCTTGTATCCGGACAGGATGGCTTCGGTGGCGTCGGTGGAGGCTCGATACGAGAACGGCTTCGCATCGTTGCGTACCCCGACCCGGATGACACGCTCCGCCTGCGCGGCGGGCTGTCCGGGAGCATCCGTGGACGGTGTCGGCTCCGCACCGGTTGCCAGGGAGATTGCGACGAGCAGGACCGGCGCCCACCGGCACACCGACCCGGACCGGATCGTTCGATCGCCGGTGCAACGGAACGGCCGATGACACCGGCGAGCACCGGTCACGAGGTCGCAGCGGGCACGAGCCCGGGATCACGTCGCTCGAGCTTGCCGATCCTTCGTTGCAGCAATGCGTAGAGGTAGAAACAGCAGCCGAAGATCGCGGCGGGCACCAGCAACGCGTCCAGCGCCGAGCCCAGGCTCTTCACCGATCCGTTCTCGATCCGGATCAGCGTGTTCACCAGACCGCAGCCGGCCGCGAAACGCAGCGACAGCCTGACGTCGGAGGCCTCTGCCGTGCGATCGTTGCCGATCATCGAAACCGGCGTCCCGGGCACTGTCTGGCGCCGGTCGGCTATCAGGCAGACGTACCAGGCACACACCAGTCCGATGGCGGGAACGAGCACGTAATCGGTGTACTGCGCCAGGAAGTCCCTGAGCAGTGATGGTGGCAGGAAGCCCTCCTCCACGCCAAGGGAGGGGCGGACCACCAACGACCAGAAGTTCGTCAGCGTGTAGAAGAGAAAGGCGATCATCGTGGCCATGATCCCCACGGACAGGTATTGACGGAACGGGTACTCGCCCTGACGCCAGAATGTCCACTCCAGGCTCGCGATGCGGCTCGATCGCAGGCTGAGGCCGACCGCCGCGGCGACGAAGAAGATCAGTCCGAAATCCAGCGTATCGCGCAACGCGACCCGCACGCTGTCCTGCAGGCCGCCGAACAGGTAGTCACCCCAGCCATTGGTGGAGCCGGGGATCGACGTACCGGTGTCGGCGATGCCGACGGCGTGGCGGAACAGGTCGTCCGCCGGCCCGCGCAGCACGTGGTAGAGCAGCAGGGCCAGCATCGCGAGGACCAGCCCCGCCAACGTCGCGCCGAGGAGCATGTTGAAATCCTGCCCGGTGGGGCGTCGGGCGACGTGACCGACCATGGCGCGCATCTCGGAGGCGTCGTCCGGAAAACGCAGCACCGACTGGTTGATCGTCAGCAGCGCGAACAGGAGGGCAAGTTCCTTCTTGATCTCCATCGCCTCCCTGCCGATGGCGCGCCATTCGCGCAACCGTTCCTCCCCGATACCCTCCTGGCCCGTTCCGGACGGCTTCGCGAGCAAGGTCTTCACCCGTTCGTGGAAGGCCGCCTGTCTCGGCACCACGATTCCGAGCGGTCTGCTCAGCGCCGCAAAGCTCTGCTGCGACCAGCTGCGCTGCCCGTCACGCCCATGGCTGTACCGGCCAAGCCGCCGGATACGCAACAGATCGTCGGCCAGCCAGGCCGCCGCGTCATCATCCATGCCCGCCGCCCGTGCCGCGTCGCACGCACGTTGCGGCAGCGAGGAGCCGGTCCTCGATCCACCATTCGCCGCACCCCGATGTGGTCCCGAGACCTTCGAGAGATCCGGCCCGGATATCGATGTCGGCTCAGGGTCGGGTTCGAACTCGAACGTGTGGATCCGGCCGAGCGCCTCGTAGACACCGTGAGGTATGCCCGCCACATGGTGGGAAAGCCTGCGAATCGCGTTCTCGACCTGCGCGAACGGACGAAACTGGCCCACCGTCATGATGACGGACGATGCAAGCACCGGGGTCAGCGGATTGACATCGGCAGGGTCTGTCGTCAACGCGCCGACCGACCCTTCACCACCCATCACCGACAGCGACAGGTCGAGGATGACCGAGGAGAACGACAGCACCAGGTACAGGAACTCCGTGATCGCGAGATAGCACAGCAGCCCCTTGCCGTAGGACTTCGGGCCACCGATCGATGCCAGTGCCACCCGCTCGAGCATGGGCGACAGGGGATCCTGCCGCGGCTGGGGAAGCGGAGTGGCGTAGAGGGCGCTCGCGTGCACCGCGACCGCGACGCCGCCGAACAGCAGCAACAGCGCGTACTCGGCGCCACTCGGGATGATGTCCACCGCCGATGACTATTCGCAGACCGCGACCCGCGGATTGCAGGCCGAGTTGGCGGCAACGACCCATTCCCGGCTCCGTGCCTCCCCTGCCGGCACCGCCATCGATTGCCGAGTCGAGACGGTGTCGCGCACGTTCATCGCGACGTCGTCCATGCGATGGGAAGCGGACGGAACGAGCGGAAGAATCGCGAAGGCGAGCACGCCCGTCAGGGTGACGAACGAAATGCAAGGGTGACTCGAACGATCCGAGAATCGGTTCATGGCGCTTCTCCGGCTACCGGCGATATGAGAACGGTCCTGGTCCGCTTTCCATCACCATCCGCCTTCGTGTCAGCACGTGTCAACTGTCCAAAGGTGAGAGCTGAATCACAATCTGATCGAACCTATTCGCCCGTGTTCCGAGGAGCCTCCGACCGCATCGCTACGCGGCATCCAGGTGCCGTCCGTCTCACGTGCTCTTCAGCACCTTCACCAGCTCGGTGATCCGTATGATCCCGGCGGCCCGTGCCGGGTCGATCGATTCCTGCCGGCCGACCGGCTTCTTGTCGAGCATCTCGGCCACGAAACCCAGATGGTCCTCGATCGTGGCCCATTGACGAACGCTGCCGAACCGACGATCGACGGCCGTGAAGGTGTCGGACACCAGCGCGATCACCTCCTCCGGCGTCTTGGCGTTGCCGGGAAACCCCACCGCCTTGGCAAGGTCCGTGTCCAGGTACGGCAGCATCAGCGACTGCATGCCGCGCGTGGCCGTCCAGAAGTCGCCGGCCCGCGCCTTCTGATCGAGCGCAATGGTGGTGTACCGGCGAACGAGTTCCACGAACGCGTCGGGCCAGGGCGTGTGCTCGTCGTGCCAACGGAGCACGATGCAGGCAAGGGCGAAATTGCCGAACGCGTAGTCGTTCGGTGGCTCGCGATTGAGCGCCGCCAGCCGCGTGTAGGTCTCCAGCGTGGTCGCATCGTCCATCTCGATCTGCTCGCCGGACCAGCCGATGCCGTAGTAGTGGCGCATGTCCAGCAGGGCACGGCGCAGCGCCTTCGCCGCCGGCTTGCCCAGCAGCATGGCCTCGCGCTTCGCGCCCCGGCCCACGAGGCAGAGAATCGTCTTCTGCCCGAAGAGCTGATCACTCTTGCGGTGCTGGTCGAGCACGCTCGCAAGGCGGCGTCGGCCCGTTCTCAACAGCTGCCTGCGGGTACCGAACTCGCCCGGGGCATCCCGTTCGTTCGGCAGGTACACGGCATGGTGACACTCGAAGCTGCCGAGCTGTTCCAGATCCTTGACCGACAACGCCGAGGCGTCCAGGCGGTAGGCGATGCGCAGCAACCTGATGGCAGTCGACAGCTCATTGAGTTCGCCGAACGCACGACCGAGCCAGGCAAGAGCCCGCACGCGCTCGGCATGCCAGGCCCGGTCGCGACGATCCGGGCTTTGCCACGGATCGCCATATTGGGCGATCATCGACGCGAGCAGGTGCCTGGCCTTCGCGTCGAACGAGGCGCGTCCGGGCTCACTTGCCGTCAGCGCGTCGTTGTACAGGTTGACCGCCTCGAGCGTGTAGCGGTGCGGCGATGCGTACCGGACAAGCCCGGTGTCCGTGCCCCGCAGACGGTCGATCGGATCGAGCCGGAACTCCGGGTCGCCCCAGCACTGATAGGCTCCAAAGGTGTTGTGGCGCCCGTGCTTCCTATGAGTCGTGGACCGGGCGGCATGAATCGACTCGGCAAGCGTGGCGTTCCCGGCCATGTATTCGTGAAAGACGGAGGCGAAGTCCGCGGCGGGCCCGTCGACGACCTTCCAGCCGGCAGCGACGACCGCCTGCGCACCCATCCGTATGAACTGGGTGGCCAGGTTCGCCGCGATCCGATTGAACCGCACGACGCCGGACGATGGACGCTGCTCCACGAGACCCAGGTGACAGCAGTTGAGAAACACCAGCGCAGGCGTCTTGCGCATCTTGCTGATCAAGGTCGGCGTCAGACGAAGGCCCTCGCCGATGATCATGCCTTCCTCTTCGGTATCGTGAGCGTCGGGCTCGGTACCGTGCCGATAGTACGAACCGTGACCGGCAAGGTGCAGGATACGGTAGGACCCGGAACAAAGCGCTTCGATGATCGCCAGCGCCATGTCCGTCCCCGTGCCCGCTGTTTCCTCGTCGGCGATCAGGGGCACCACCTCGAACGGTTGCCGGCTCCGGTAGACCTCTGCCACGTTCAGGGCCTCGCGACGGGCACCGGAAAGCACCGGATACGGGTCGTTCCCGCTGGGCGGGTCTCCGACGATCAGCACGCGGTGCCCGCGAGCCAGTTCGGGCGCATCCCGGAACCGGTCGACCGCGAGCCGTCTCATCACCTGCTTGGACACGACCAGCGGCGCGTTCCCCGGCGCCCAGCCGTCGATGAGCATTTCCCACGGGATGTGTGCGGTGTGCTCGTCGAGAATCAGTCGAAGCTTGTCCGAATCCGGCGCCTGCTGCTTGATGCTCCTGGGCAGCAGCAGTTCGAACAGGGCCCTCTGCGGTGTGGCCTCGGCTCCCTCCTTCGTGTCGGTGGTGTCGATGATCCGGTCGACGAAGCGGTCGACGAACTTTCGATCGATCGGTTCCCGGGTCAGTTCGTTGCGCGCGCCACGCGTGTAGTCATCGAACACGTATTCGTTCCTGCTGCTGCCCTGACGGATGCTGATCGAGTGCCACCAGTCGTTGCCGGCTTCGAAGTGGCTGCGCCGGCGCCCGCCGCCGCTCTCGATCAGCTCTTCGGACACCTCGACCTGGGGTAGCAGCTTCGCCCAGTTGCCGGCGGCATCCGCCGCCTGCAACGCCAGGTCCTGCCACTGCTCGACCAGCACCAGCTCGTCGATCAGCGGTACGTGCGCCAGGCTCTCCTGCGCGCAGGCCCGGTTCGCGTCGATCACCGAGCGCAGGATCGCACCGACGCTGTCGCGAACCGACAGCGAGGCGATACCGGTACCGATCAGCAGCGTCGACAGCCGTGCGCCTTCCGGAATCCTGTCCCCGTTCAGCTGCATCATCCACCAGTCGCGCATGTCCAGCAGGTAGTTGATGAAGGCGGCCGTCAGCGAGCGTTGCAGCATCCCGGCCGACAGCTCGTTCAGTCCCCCGAGCCCCACGACCAGAGCCCCTTCCGGATAGTCGTGGCGTGAGCGCCCGAGCACGATCGCGCTGGTTCCTATGTCCCCCGGGTATTGACCGATGAGATGGCGCTCGGACAGTCGATGGTCGAGCACACGGTCGAGTGCGGCTTCGCCACCCGCGATCGGTTCGCCCGCGTAGTGGCCCACCGCGACGGGGTGATGCGCGAAGGCGAGGTCCCCGTGGGCGATCTTGACGGTGAAGGATCTCGCCGGTGCAGGCGCTTCGCGCCCGACGGGCTCCATGCCGAGCGCCATTTCGAGCAGCGTGTCGGTATCGGGCAGGTAATCGATGACGTCCGGTTCGATGATCTCCATGGCATCGGGACCGACCTTTGCCCGTACCCTGGAGAGGTCGGGCGCGTGGGCGGGCAGACGCGTCGTGCGTCCGCTGACGAGAAGCTCGGCCCACGCAGCGAAGTGTGCCGGCTCCGCGAGCAGCGAGCCGTGTACGGAGGGCTGGAAGTAGACATTCGCCAGATTGCCGGGAACGCCGTGCTCCCAGGTGACCTGCCCGTCACCCGCGGGCGTGGAACGAAAGCGGATCCTGCCGCCCAGTGCCGGATCGTGGAACGCGTCCGAGGGCGTCCGGTCGCTCTGCCCGGCGACGTAGGTCACCAGCGCGGGGTCCAGCGGCGTGTCCAGCAGCCGTCGACGTTCGGCTCTTGCCGCCCTCACTAGTGCGGGCGCGATCGCGCTCCACTCCGGGTTCGCGGCACTTGCGCCGATATCCTCCCAGACGGACTCGTGCAGCCAGTCGAGTTCCCCGAAGCCCGGCAGCATCGTGGTCACACCCGGAAAGGTGGCGGCGAGGTCGGTGATGTCGCGACGCGAATTCTTCAGATCGACGAGCGCGAGCAGCCTGATCGTATCGAGTTCACCGGACACGATCTGGTTGATCGCGTAGGACCCGTTGGTCGGCGTACCCGCCATGATGAAGCGCGCTCCGGGCCGCTCGGTCACGCGTCTCCAGGTCTGTGGATGGGTCGCCATCATGGTGCGGGTCACGAGCCCGCCCATGGAGTGCGCGACGATCCGGATCGGCTGGATGCGGTTGGCCGAATCCTGGGCGGTGACGATGCGCATGATCAGGTCCGACAACGTGGCAGCGGACTGGCCGAGCGAGAGACGCCAGTCGTAGGGCGCAACGTGCACGTCGTGAGTCTTGCCGAATTCGTTCACGAAGGCGCCGTAGGACTTGTCCATCACATCGCTTGCGACCACATCGCTCGCCGCGGCGTGCAGATCGGTCAGCCTCCCGCATAGCAGTCGACCGGGGTGCGCCCAGACACGATCGCCGCGCAGCGTCAGTTCGCTGCCGAGAATGCCGGGCACGAGCACCAGCACCGGTCGCTCGCCGGTATGTTCCGGTGCTCGGTCGCGCGGAATGACGGCCTCGTCGTTGCGCTCGATGGTCCGGAAGCGCGGCGTCTGCACACCGGTCAGGTAACTGACGAGCTGGCTGCAGGAGTCGGCATTGGCGAAGTAGGAAAAGTGGTTGACATGCTCGCCCTCGACGCGCAAGGCACGGATTCCGTGCGCGCGGGCGCTGCCGCCATCCATCGAGGCGGTGTTGACGACGAGATCGTTCTCACCGCCGTAGAACCGGTCCGTGAACCAGACGGGAATGCGCTTCCAGTTCAGCCCGCCGGCGGCATCGAGGTCACCCGCCACGATCGCCAGGTCCGCCTCCACCGGTGTGTCACCATCGTTCAGCACGTGAATCAACGCACTGCCCGGCATCTGTGCTTGCAATCCCGGCAGCACCTCGGGACGGGAGTTCGCCTTGAGCATGCCGAGCGTGAAGGTCTCGAACGCGCGGTAAAGGGGATTCAGCGTCTGCCCGGAGATCAGTCCGATGGCATTCAACGAACGGTTGGACCAGCGGTGCAACCGTCCGGAGGCAAGCGTGGTCCCCCGGGCAGGACAACCGACGCGCACGAACCGCGGAACGTTCAGCCGTACCTCGGTCAGTACCCGATTGAGCTCCCCAAGCCTTGTCAGCTCCTGGTCGTGGTGCAGTTTCAGCAGGGTCGGATCGACGTTCGAACCCGAGCCGGACACACGCCCGGCATCGCGTTGCACCTTGAACATCTCCAGCTCCGCAGACGAGAAGGCGTCGATGCCGTCCCGGGTGCCGCGGCACAGCAGCTCGCCCACGAGCCCACCACGTGAATGGGACAACACGTGCAGCTCGATCGAGGGCGGCAGCGTCAGGGCCAGCTGCAACGCGTTCTCGACCGGGCTTTCGGTCAGCGTGCAGTGCTCGAAGGCGTAGATCCGTTCACCGAAACGTGCGCGCAATCGGGCAAGTTCGTCCGGGCGCATCCTCCACAGGTCCCCGAAGCTGCCCTCGGTCGACGACAGCGTGCCGTGGAGCAGCAGCAGGGCCGGGGTGTCCACCCCGTTCGGTCCGGGCAGCGTGTCCAGGGTCGTCAATTCGAGCGCGAGTGCGCCGCTCCCGTCCTCGCCGAATCCGACCCGGCACAGGCGGCTGGCACCGTTCTCGATGAGCCGCTGCTCGAGCCGGCGGGCGATACCACCGGCGAGCGGATCGATGAGCAGCGACGGCAGGCCTGCCGACACCGACGTGGCGTCCGGATGATCGGCCCGAGCCGCCGCGATGCCGCCGGAACCCTCTCGAAGGGTGACGGCGAGTACCCGCAGCTTCATCAGGACGTTGCCGACCGCGCTGCGCGACGGGTCTTCCGAGAACAGCGTCCGATCGATATCGATCACAACCTCGTCCCCGGCCGAAGGGGTGGCGCGTGAAGGGACCGTGCGCAACCGTTGCAGCTCGATCAACTCGGCGCTGTTCAGGAACCAGCGGCTGCCGTCCTCCAGGGTGACCTCGACGATATCCTCGTCCTCGATATCGAAGACAACCGGATCGCCGGTGGAACGCGACCTCACCACCCGAGCCGCCGCCTTCTGCTCGACACCGAGCACACCGTGAAAATCATTGCCGTGAACATCATCGCCGTGCACCGGGGCAACGTGCTCTTCATCGATCTCGACGGCATTCGCCATCTCGATTCTCACGTGTCGACTCCCCCCTGCGAACGGCATTCGAGCCGGTATGGCACGCCACTGCCGGGCAAGGCAACTAGACGTTGTGATCGTGTCGACTCCTTGACCGATATTTCGGACATGCTCGCACGCTTGCATTTCTTCTGGAACATGAAGCAGGCTGCGGATTGCTTCACCCGACAAGTGTCAGAGCTTGCAATGTCATGAGCTTGCCCGTTCAGAAGGCGGATGAACCACCACCGACCGTCGGATTCGGGACACGTCTCGTGCGCAGGATTAGGGCTGCCTTCAGCCGCAGGAATGTCGACCACGACTCGCTGAACCAGTTCGTCGTGAAGCTTCGTTCCGACCTGGACCTGCTGATCTGCGACGGTGCGACCGATGAGATAACCACCGCCGATACCCGACACCGCATCGCCGAGGAACTGCAGAAGATCACCGACGATCGTTCGTTCGAACGCAACTGGAATCGCGCGAACCACGTTCAGAGACTACTCGTATCCCTGTACCGGTCGAACGCCATCGACATCGAACTGCAGGTCTGGATGGATCGCGCTCGCAGGCTGGATTTTCCCGGACGCGATCACTTCGAAGCCCGCATCACTGCGCTGGCGGACGGAGGCGATGCTGACGGCCACGTCGAGGACGAGCGTTCGGCGCTGCTGCTCGCGCTCGTGGACAGCGTCCAGCAGGTACGAAGCCGGCACTACATCAAGATGCGCTACGCGAAGATCGCGATCGCCCGGGTCGGGGTGATGTTCGCGATCTCGTTCGCGTTCTTCCTGGCGACCCTGTCGCTCGGACACTGGACGAGCGTCTCCTGATGCCACCTTGCCAGCGGGGAGCCGCCGATGATGAACGACACGATCTTCTTTCCCGGCTACCTGTACGCGTTCGCGAGCGGCTTCTTCGGCACGACGTTCTTCATGATCCGCGATCTGCAGACGAAGCTGGCGATCAGCGACGTCACCACCCTGCGCGACATGTGGACCTACGGAATGATCCTGCTACGCTGCTGCTTCGGCATCGGTGCGGCGACGATCCTGTACTTCTTCTTCCAGACCGGGCTGCTCGGCGAGGGCGTCTGGCCGGACATCGCCGGCATCGGCTTCGAACCCCTGACGAGCGGGCAGGAACCCGGTTCGGATCGCTTTCACTTCATCCGCCCGAACAAGCACACCGCGCTGTTGATCGTGTGGAGCTTTCTGGCCGGCTACTCGCAGAAGCTGGTACCGAGCTTCCTGGCAAGGGCGGAGGAGCGGCAAGACCCGAACGGTGCCGCCCCGCCCGCCTGAACGGCCGGGAGCGGCGTTGCCGAGTAGGCAAACCGACGAAGCCGAGAGACCACCAGATCACCATTGCCCGAGCAGTTCCCGCTCCAGCGCCACCAGGCTGTCCAGGCAATGCGCCGACAGGTAGGCGTCCACGTGCGGCGCCACCGGGTCCATCCAGCGGTTCTCCTGCCCCGGCGCGTAGCGGCCCAGCAGCGGGTTGACCCACACCAGCCGGCGTGGCCGACGGCCCAGCCGCTGCGTGATATCGGCGAGCCGCTCGGGCGGTGACGTGTCGCAGCCGTCGCTGAACACCACCAGCGTGGTGCGACGGTCCAGCAATCGGGCGGCGTGCCCGGCCTCGAAGGTCTCGAACGCGTGCGCGATCCGCGTCCCACCCAGCCAACCCTTGCCGGTGGCATTCATGATCGCCTCGAAGTCGCGCTCGGACAACTTGGCATGCCCGCGCCCCAGCCGTACCAGATCGGTGTTGAACGCGAACGCGTGCGACTCGGTGAACACCGTCATCAGCACGCGCACGAAGCGCAGGAACAGGCGTGCGTACACATCCATCGACTGGCTGATGTCCAGCAGCAGCACGAAACGTTCGAGCCGGCGGCGCGGCTGCCGGAAGCGCAGCTCCGCCGGGTGGCCGCAGGTGCCCAGCGAGCGGCGCAGCGTGCGCCGCATGTCCGGTCGCGACCCTCGTGCGGCGATCCGGTGGGCACGCGTGGCCCGCCGCCGCGCGCGCCGCGCCATCTCGTCGACCAGCCGCTCGATGCGCTGGCGCTGGCGCGGGTCGAACACGAAGCGGAAGTCGGCCAGCGACAGCGCCTTGAAGTCGCCGGCGCCGAAGGACTCCTCCTCCTGACGCTGCTTCTCCGAAGTGCCCGCCATGCCGAGCAGCTTCTGCGCAGCCACCCGCGACACGCCGCCGGCGGTGGCGTCCGGCCGTTCGACGCCCGCCAGGTCCGCCCGCTCCCCGTCGGGCTGGAAATACGCATCGAACAGCAGGTCGAAGCGCCGGAACGTCTCCGGCGTGCCCGTCAGGCAGGCGCGCAGGGCGTGGCGCAGCGGAACGCGGGCGGACAGCCCGGTCAGCGCGGCGATGCGCAACGCGTCGAGCTGCGCGCCCGGATCGACCGGCACGCCGTTGGCGGCGAGAAACCCGGTGAACCCCAGCAACCGGTCGAGTGGTACGGTCGGTTGCTCGCGTGGCTCGATCAGCAGCTCGCCGCTCACGGGGACACCGGCGCACGCGCCAGGGCGGTAGCGACGATGCCGGACAGCCCGCCCTCCTCGCGGTCCAGCAGCAGCCGGTCCTCGCGCGTCTTCACCAGGGCCGCCAGGCTGGCGGCCACCGCGTCCGGATCGGCGTCCAGCCGGCGCACGCCCAGGCGCACCAGCGAGGCGGTCCAGTCCAGCGTCTCGGCGATGCCCGGCGTCTTTCTCATGCCGCGCTCGCGTAGTGCCTGCACCACGCGCACCGCGTCCGTGACGAGATCGCGGTCCACCTGCGGCAGGCGCGCGTGCACGATGCCGCGCTCCTTCGCTTCGTCCGGGTACTCGAGGTAATGATAGAGACAACGGCGGCGCAGCGCGTCGCTGAGCTCGCGCACCCCGTTGGAGGTCAGGATCACCAGCGGGCGCGAGGTCGCCTCGATGGTGCCCAGCTCGGGAATGCTGATCTGGAAGTCCGACAGCACCTCCAGCAGCAACGCCTCGAACGCCTCGTCGGCCCGGTCGATCTCGTCGATGAGCAGCACCACAGGTTCCGGACTTGCAATGGCGTCGAGCAACGGCCGACGCACCAGGAAGCGCTCGTGGTACAGCGCATCACTCGCGCTCGCCGCATCCGTCCCGGCAGCGGCATCGTGGCCAGCGAGCTGGATGGCGAGCAGCTGGCGGCGATAGTCCCAGTCGTACAGCGCGTGCTGCGCATCCAGCCCCTCGTAGCACTGCAGCCGGATCAGGCGGGTGTCCAGCACGCCCGCCAGCGTGCGCGCGATCTCGGTCTTGCCCACCCCGGCCTCGCCTTCGAGCAGCAGCGGGCGGGCCAGCTCGCGCGCCAGGTGCAGGGCGGTGCACAGCGCATCGTCGGCCACGTAGCCGGCGCCCGCCAGCGCCTCTCGAAGGGCGACGGGAGTCGTCGGCGCGGCGGTCGGCACGGGCGTCACGAGCGACGCTCCAGCGCCTTGAACACGTGGAACTCCCAGTGGCGGATGGCCAGCAGCATCAGCGTACCGCGCGTCGCATCGCCCGGCAGCCGCCTGTCCTCGCGCGCCAGGTCGTCGAACAGCCGCCCCACCCCGTCCAGCCGCACCGCGATCTGCCCCAGCGTGGCGGAGCTGATGTCGCCCATGCGCACCAGCCTGAGCGCACCCTCGCCATCGAAGCTGCTCTCCAGGAACTGACCCTGCACCTGGGCACGGAAGTAGCGCTCGATCGGCCCGTCGGTGCGCCACGAGAAGTCGGTACCGAACAGCGGCCGGATGCGGTTGCCGGGCAGCAGCTCGGCCAGCTTCATGCGCCCGAGTTCCGCGATCAGCCGGATGCCCTCGTGCTCGCTGACGTCGTACGTCGCCACGATGTCCTCGAAGCGCCAGCGGTTCACCACCAGGTAGGCCACCAGCAGCAGCTTCGGCGTACCGATCAGGATCTCCTCCTGGGCACGTGACAGCCGGTCGAGCCCGGTACCGCTGTCCTCCGGCGGGCGGATCAGATCTTCCAGTTCCAGCGACAGCAGCTCGCAGATCGCGTCCAGGCGCTCGAAGTCGAGCCGCCCGCCGGCGAAGCCGCGCTTGATGGTCGACTCGGCCACGCCGAGCCCCTGCGCCAGCTGGCGGTAGGTCATGCCGCGCAGCTTCAGCTCCCGCTTGAGCGCCTCGATCAACCTGCGCGATTGCGCCATGCGTTGCCTCTCCGTCATCGCTGGATGCCGTCCGGTGCTGCTCGCTGCTGCTCGCTGCTGCTCGCTGCTGCTTGGGCGGTACCGCCTGACGATACCAGCGGGACGGCCGTCGAACGTGCCCGGACGAGTCGGGGGTCGCCTTCGGCTGGCATCGGGCGAGAGACTGCGGCACTATCGGTTGTCGCAGCCGATCCGGTGATGGAATGCAGACGTTTCGAATGGGGATCGGTGCGGTGTCGGTACTGTGCACGGTGGCCGTGGCGGATACCGGCAGACCGATCGTCGACATCGGTCCGGTCGAGGGGACGACGTTCTTCGAACGGTTCGATCCGGGTGTGGATTCCTCCACGCTCCCCTTGTACGGCCTGCGACTCGACAGCGGTACGGGCCAGGGCATCTTCGACACGCTGTCGCTGGTGATCGATGCGCCGGTGCTCGCCAGACGGGAGCGGGTCTGCGTCGCCGTCCATTCGATCGACGGCTGGTTCGAGGCCGTGAACGTCTACCAGCGTGCCCGCGGAACGCCGGTCTCCGAACGCTGGCGACTGGGGAGCCTGACCTACGGTCACACCGACCAGATCGCCGATCTCGGTCCGGACAGGCTGTTCGCGGTGGTCAGCACCGACGAAAGCGATGATGAAGTCGATCCCTGTGCGGTCGAACGGGTGCTGCACGTGCCGGTGGTCGACCCCGACGACCCGGACTGGACGCAGCTGTCGGTGGCGGTCAACACCTCGGACCGCACCATCAGCGCAACGCTCTCGACCGAGGGCGACGAGTCGGTGGTGAACGGGCGGTGCGCGCCGGCCGCGGGCATCGACGAACACGGTGCGTTGATCGATACCGTCTGCCGCTTCGACGTCTCCGGCACCCCCACCGGGATCGTCACGCTGCAGGTGAGCTTCGGGGCGGGCGCGTTCTCGGACGATCCGGATCCGGTGCGCATCACCCTGCCCGCCCGCGGCTGAGACGGTGTCGCGACCGCCGTCACCGCCGGCGCCTCCACCGGCAACCCCCCCACCCGCCGGGTGGCGTGCATGGGCCGTTCGCCACCCGTTCCGGACCAGCTTCGTCCTGGCAGGGCTCGGTGCGCTGGTGATCATGTCGATCGCGCTGATGCTCGGTCGACCGAACGCGCTGATGCTGATCGAGGCCCGGACGCAGTACCTGGCCTTCACCGTCTCCCAGGCCGAGAGCGCGTCGATGCCACGCTTGACGGACGTGTCCCTGCACGTCCACGGGACGGGCGAGCACCGGTGCCTGTCCGGCATCGTCGAACCGCCGCTGAAATCGCACGTGCGCTACCGCCTGATCGACGACACGCTGCTGGTCGACATCGTCCCGTCGGAGAGCGCCACCACGCAACTGCGCGTCGGTCGCGGCGTCCAGAGATTGTCCGGTCCGGTGACGCTGACGATCGGCCCGACATCGCGCTGCCTCCCGCCCGATGCCGTCGTCCGGCCGATCCGCCTGCCGGTGCACGGCGAGGCGACGATCGGCCGCGCACCGTCACGCCCGGAGAACACCGACGATCCGGTCGCCGCGTTCCAGGGACTGCTGCTCGACGGCTCGGTGAACGTGTTCGGTCGCCCCGTGATGCGATCCGACCAGCTGTACCCGGCCGGCACCTTCGACCTGAGCGGCGGCACGATCGTCAGCACGCCGCTGGACAGCCCGACCCACGGGCTCTACGGGCACGTGCTGTTCGAACCGGGCGATCGCTCGCCCGGGCGCTTCGCCACCCTGTCGGTGTCCGGCTCGGCGGTCACGCCGTACCTGTCGGTCGCGCGCACGACACTGGAAGGCGCCTCCGGCACCGAGGACAAGATCGTGGCGGCCCTGCTGGCCTCGTTCTTCAGGGACCCGCTGCTGCTCACGGTGCAAGTGATCTTCGCCCTGTTCGTGACCTTCCTGAACCTCTCCCTGACCGGTTTCGCGGCTCGACGGACATGAACCGACCCTGGACTCGACTCGCCGCGCTGCTGGCAGCCTTCGCGATCTCGCCGCTGCAGGCGGAGACGGTCTCGGTGAGCGGCCGCGCAGGGGGAACCGGACAAGGCTGGCTGTTCGGCTCCCCGCTCGACGGGGAGTGCCACGTCGTGGTGCCGGCCCACCTGCTGCAGAGCCGACCGGGCGGGGCGTTGAGCTCGGGTGCCTGGCGCGGCGGGGGCGATGGCGAGGGTCGCCTGATCGCCCCCCGGCGCCCGCCGCCACCGTTCGACGACGCGTCCCTCGATTTGGCGTTCGCACGGGTCGACGGCATTGCCGCCGGGCGGTGCCTGTCACGTCTCGGCCTGCTCGATGCGAGCCGGACCATCGAGCGCGCCACCGAAGCCGTCGTACTTCGGCGGCACGCCAGCTACGGGGCGACGATGGCGTTCACGCTCGCGGGGTTCGATGCGGAACGGGTCCAGGCTAGCCCGGCGAACGATCCGGCCCGGGCCGCCGTGGCGAACGTCAAGGGACTGAGCGGCACGACGTTGCGCGTGGAGACCCTGGCGCGGGGCATGCAGCCGGTCGGGATGATCGTGCGCACGCTCGACGGGTTGGCGGTCGCGACGCGGTTCGACCTGATCCGGCGCGCCTTCCTGGCCGAACCGGCCGCCGGTGCACCCGGTGACCCGGGCGAGGGGCCGGAAGCCGGAACGGCGCCCACCTGGAAACTGGTGGGCGCGGACGCCCGCTCCGACGACCCGACGAAGGGGATCGACAAGCTGGACAACGACGGCTGCTGGCAGACGGCGCCGAACGAGGGGCGGCGCAGCGTGGACATCGAGATCGAGACCTCGGCGGCGGGCCCGCTGGCGATCGCCTTCGCGGCGGCGTGCGGTGGCCCACCGGATTCCGCGCAACTGCAACGGCGGGTGCGCACCGGGTGGAGCGCCGTCGCCGACTGTCCGATCACCGACGGTGCGACCCTCTGCCCGTCGCGGCACACCGGTGGCGAGCGGCTGCGGCTCGTGCTGGTGGTGCGCGATGGCCGCCGGATCGGCATCGAATCGATGCAGATGGAGGGCGGGCGTTGAGCGGTTCGGCCCGTCCCGTTCAGTAAAGCGAGATCGACGCCGGGAAGGGTTCCCCGCCATGGGCGGCGATGATACCGACCAGCTGCCCGCCCGTCGCGAGTTCGAGCCGCACGGTCACCGTGTAAGCCGCACCGCTCAGGACCTGACCGTTGCCATCCAGTCGACTGCCGACCTGGGTCAGCGTCAGGTCGTAACTCTCGTGCGGCTTCCCGTTCGGTCCGATCACCAGCCACCGCGTGACCGGGCCCGGCGCGTCGATGTCGGACGGGGCGAGAACCAGCACGCCCTCGGTGTTGGCCAACACCGTGGCGGTGTAACCGTAGTCGCTCCACACGGCCTGGACATCCTCACGCTTCGACCCGGTCCTGGCGAGCGCGGACTGCATGTCCTCGGACGGCCCGAACTCCAGGACCAGCCGTTCGGCGGAGGCGAGCGCAAGGGCCAGGGCAAGCCTTCGGACCTCGATGTCGTCGTCGTCCAATGCCGACTTCATGCAGATTCTCCGGATGGCCCGATCGTCGGTTGCCACCGCCGCCTCCAGCGTCGCGAAGCGCAGGTCCGCATCCGGATCGGTACAGTCCGCTCGCCACTGCTTGAGCTCCTGCGCACGTTCCGCACGGTCCTGCCCGACGACGGGCAGTGCAACGAGCAGCAACGGCAGGCAGAACACCGCGGGTACGGGAACTCCGGTACGTGGCGACATCGAGGACGACCCTCGTGGAAGACGTGGACGCGGGAACGATATCACCCACGTTCGGGCAGGGGCGCCCGGCACCACCCCCGACCCGGTACCACCAGACGGTACCCGCGGGGCAGTCAGCGGGTACGCGGTGCACGATCGTGCGCCCCGCCCCGCCCGATGCCGACACTCGGTGCTCCACACCACACCGGAGTTCGAGTGCCATGAACCTGTTCGCACGCATCAGCACCACCCTGAGCGCCACCGCCGGCCACACGGTGGCCCGGTTCGAGAACCACGAGGCGATCGGTCGGGCCGCGCTCGACCGGGCCCACGAGGGCGTGGCCCGCGCCCGCGCCGTCGAACGGCGCCACGCCCGGCAGGGGGACGCCTTGACCGAACGCTGCACCGGCACGCGGGCCGCCATCGACGACTGGGGCCGTCGCGCCCGCGAAGCGCCGGACGATGTCACCGCGCTGCAGTGCCTGCAGCGGCGTCATGACGAGCGCGAACGGCTCGCCGCCCTGGACGAGACGCGGCACCGCCACGCCGCCGATGCCTGCCGGCTGTCGGGCCGCGTGCGCGAGCTGGAACGCGGGCTCGACACGATGGCGGAACGCTACCGGGCGCTGGCGTCGCGCGAGACGCTCGCCCGGGCGGACCACGCCGTCGAGCGCATCGCCGACACCCGTGTCGACGAGCTGTTCGAGCGCTGGGAGACACGCGTCGACGTCGCCGAGATGGCCGGGGGGTGCGGACCCGGTCGCGAGCGCCTCGCAGGCGATACCGGATACGGCGACCGGCAGGACCGGGGCGACGATACGTTCGAGAGCCGCTTCGTCGACGAGGAACGCAGACGGCGACTGGTCGACGAGTTGCGGGCGCTGCGCGCCGAGAATGGGGAGCAGCCATGAGCGCGCCCGCCGATACCGCGGTACCCGAACAGGCACCCGCGCCCGGACCCGCCCTCACCTGGACCTTGTCCGGCCTGCTGAGAACCGGCGGCACCGCTGCCCTGGTGATCGCGCTCGCGCAGTTCCTGCTGGCCGGCGTGCACGTCGACAACGACCTGCAGCGGTTCGGGCTCATGCTGCTGCAGACCGGCCTGTTCACCGGCGGCGCATTCGTGCTGCAACGCTTCCTGCACGACACCGGCAGTGCCCGCCTGCTGCTCGGCGTGTCGCTGATGTCGGTCGTGGCGGGCTTCGCCGTGCTGGGTGCGATGCTGTACAGCGCGTTCCCGCTGGATGCCGTCACGGTGCCGGTCGATCGCGGTTGGCCGCTACCGCTCGCGCCGTCGAAGCTCGATGCGTTGCCCACGTTGGTGCAATGGCAGGCCGGCAGCGCGGTCGAGACGCTGGTCGCCACCGTGGCGGCGGCCCTCGTGCTGCTGCCGACCGCCCGCTTCGGGTTCGCGGTGCTGGCACGCGGTTCGGCGCAACGACTGACCGCGCTCACCGCCCTCGCCTGCCTGACGCTGCTGGTGCCGACGCGCGACCCGGTGCTGACCGGGCTGCTCGCGGCCGCCACGCTGCTGGTCCTGATCGCCGCGCAACGCGGCACGGTCGCTCGCGATCCCGCCCTGGCCACGCTGGAAGGCCGGTTCGCCCGGGCGGTCCCGTTCCTGCCGGTCGGGGTGATGATCGTGCGCACCCTGGTGCTGCACGAGGTCGACGCCGGTTTCGTGCTGCCGCTCGCCCTGGCCGTCTGGTTCGCGGTGCGCAGCGTGCTGGTCGCCTCGTCGGCAACCTCGCGGTTCGCGACCCCGGGCTACGCGCTGGGCACGGTGAGCACCGCCATCGCGGCCGCCGCCCTGTCCGTCTGCCTGGAGCCCGCCCTCGACACCGCATCGCTGGCGGTGATGATGCTGGTCGCCTCGCTGGGCACCCTCGAACTGCGCCGCCACGTGGCACCGACGCAGGCGGTGCGCACGATCGATGGTCTGGCATTGCTGCTGGCGGCGCTCCTGCTCGGGTCCGCCTCCACACTGGGCAACGTGCTCCGCTACTCCGGCCTCTGGTTCGCCGTCGCCACGCTGCCGCTGATCGGCTTCGCCGCCTGCACGCGGCGCTCGGTGCTGGTCGTGTTGTTATCGTGCCTGTTCGGCTGGCAATCGATCGTGGCGATCGAGCACCTGCTGGACATCCTCGACGACCACGGCTGGCAGAGCCTGACCGGCGTCGGGCTGGTGGCCATCGCCGGTGCGGGCTGGATCGAACGGCGGCGTGCGGCTCGCCGCGGTGCAGGCGTCGCCGTGAGCGAACGGACGCCGTCGCTCCGGAAGTGACGGGTACGCTCGATCGGTGAGATGGCTGCATTCGGTGGCACCATCCGCCCGACCGAATCCATCGATTCTCCACGATGCGCGCGGCATCATCCCGAGCCTGCAGGCCAGCACGCTGCTGGCCCACGTGCGGGCCGCGGGCCACGACTCGACCACGGTGCTGGCGGACGAGAACTGCCACCCGTTCCCCTTTCAGGGCACCCCCTGGACCATGGCCCGGAACGGCGCGTTGCCGAACTGGAAGCTGCTGCAGAGGGAGCTGCTCGCGCACTGCAAGGACGAGTACCTGAAGCAGATGTGCGGCACCACCGACACGGAGTTTCTGTACGTGCTGCTGCTGTCGTTGCTCGAGGGCGACGGCGATGTGCAGGTACAGCGCGGGTTCGAGGACCTGCTGGAAGCCATCCGGCAGGCGATGAAGACGCTGGGCCTGGCCGCGCTGACCAAGCTGAAGATCGCCCTGGTCTCGCCGAACCGGATCATCGGGGTCAACCACGGGCTGGGCCCCGACGGGGAAGCCGCCGTGGCCGGCGACTGGAAGGAACTGCGCAAATCCGGATCGGGCACCGACGGCTACTCGCTGTCCATGCTGCTGGAACCGATGTACCTGCTGACCGGCCGCAACTTCCAGGACCACGAGAAGTCCTACCGGGTCGATGTCTGCCCGATGCAGGAGGCCACGTCCGCCATCTTCGCCTCCGAGCCCCTCGATCCTGAACGGTGTCTGCACATCGAGAATCCGATCGACGATCAGCGGCGCCAGCTCGACCCCCGGATCCTCGATCAGCGAGCCGTAGGCGAGTATCCCGATCCTGCCCTTCCCGCCGATCCGGTCAGGCCGACCGGATCGGCCGGGTGGCGCAGGCAGCTCCGGCGACGGGAGGGATCATTCGGTACGGTTGCCGACCCGGATCACGCGCTTGCCGAAGTTGTCGCCGTCGAGAAGGCCGATGAACGCCTCCGGGGCGTTCTCCAGGCCGTCGATGATCTCCTCGCGGTACTTGACCTTCCCACCTTCTACCCAGGGTTGCATTTCTGCGGCGAACTCCGGGTAGAGGTGACCGAAGTCGTCGAAGATGATGAAGCCCTGCACCTTGAGCTTCTTGCGCAGGATCTGGCCCATGAGCCAGTTCATGCGATCCGGCCCGTCCGGCAGGTCGGTGGCGTTGTACTGCGACACCAGGCCGCAGACCGGTACCCGCGCATTCGGGTTGAGCAGCGGCACCACCGCGTCCAGCACCTTGCCACCGACGTTCTCGAAATAGACATCGATACCGTCCGGGGCGGCCTCGGCCAGCCGCCCGGCAAGCTCGGGTGCCTTGTGATCGAGGCAGGCGTCGAACCCGAGCTCGTCCACCGCCCAGGCGCACTTGTCCGGCCCGCCGGCGATGCCGACCACGCGGCACCCCAGCAGCTTGCCGATCTGGCCGACGGTGGCACCGACCGGACCGGTGGCCGCCGCCACCACGAGGGTCTCGCCGGATTGCGGCGCGCCGATGCGGGTCAGGCCCGCCCAGGCGGTGAAGCCCGGCATGCCCAGGATGCCGAGCGCCCAGGACGGGTGCGCAGGCGATGCGCCCAGGTTGGTCAGCCCCTTGCCGTCCGACACGGCGTAGTCCTGCCAGCCGTTGAAACCGAGCACCCGGTCACCGGGCTCGAACCCCTCGACGTCGGAGCTGACGACCTCGGCAACCGTGCCGCCGATCATGACCTCACCGATCGCCACCGGGGCGGCGTAGGACGGTGCATCGCTCATGCGACCGCGCATGTAGGGATCGAGCGACAGGTACTCGGTGCGCAACAGCATCTGGCCGTCGCCGGGCGTCGGTACCGGCTCCTCGGCAAGCGCCAGGGTGCCGGTGGTCGGCTTGCCCGTCGGGCGCTCGGCCAGGTTCCAGCGTCGGTTGGTGGTGTCGTTCTGCGTCATGTCCGTGGTCCCCTTACGCAGCCGCTTCGAGTATGCGCCGGGCATCGGCGGGTGCGATGGCACCGTGCTCGCCCAGGGCGGTCATGCCGTGCTCCTCCAGCGCGGTGACGATGCGCTCGATCTCGGGTGCACCGATGCCGTAGTCGCCCGGTCGGGTATCGATGCCCAGGCTCTCGAAGAACGCGCGGGTCGCCTGGATGGCGGCATCGATGCGCTCCTCGTCCGACCCGTCACGGATGTTCCACACGTTGGCGGCGTACTGCAGCAGCTTGTCCCGCTTGGGCACCCGCTGATCGTTCAGCAACGACGGCAGCACCACGGCCAGGGTGCGCGCGTGGTCGGTACCGTTCAGCGCGGTGATCTCGTGGCCGATCATGTGGCTGGCCCAGTCCTGCGGCACGCCCGCACCGATCAGCCCGTTCAGCGCCAGGGTCGCGGTCCACATCAGGCTGGCGCGGACCTCGTAGTCGTCGGGCGTCTCGAGCGCCTTGGGTCCGAGCTCGATCAGCGTGCGCAGCAGGGTCTCGGCGAAGCCGTCCTGGACGTGCGCGCCGACCGGGTAGGTCAGGTACTGCTCGACCACGTGGACGAACGGGTCGGCCACCCCGTTGGCGATCTGGCGGGCCGGCAGCGTGCAGGTGACTTCCGGGTCCAGCACCGAGAATACCGGGTACACGTGCGGGCTGATGAACGGCAGCTTCGCACCCTTCTCGGCGTGGGTGATCACCGAGGCGGCATTCATCTCCGAGCCGGTCGCGGGCAAGGTCAGCACGGTGCCGAACGGCATCGCACCGGTGACGGCCGAACCGCGCGAAGTGAGGATCTCCCAGGGATCGCCTTCGTGCAGCGCCGCTGCCGCGATGAACTTGGTCGCATCGATCACGGAGCCGCCACCGACGGCGAGCAGGAAGCCGATGCCTTCGTCGCGGATGCGCTCGACCGCCTTCAAGGCCGTCGCGTAGCGCGGGTTCGGCTCGATGCCGCCGAACTCGACCACCGTGCGGCCGCCGAGCGCTTCGCGCACCTGGCCCAGCACGCCGTTGCGCTCCGCGCTGCCGCCGCCGAAGAGGACCAGCACCTTCGCGTCGGCGGGAACCCGATCGCCCAGATCGGCGATGCGGCCGCGGCCGAACAGGATGCGGGTCGGGTTGTGAAGATCGAAGTTGTCCATCGGTGCGGTTCTCGTTGTACGGTGAACCCGACAGTGGGGACGAACCCGCCCCGAGGGAAATCGTCATTGCCGATACGGGCGATCGGCGGGGGCGTCGATCGACGTTTCACAGATAGAGCGCCCGAGGCGTACGATGCGTTGCCGGAGAGTCATCCGGCCGGCGGGCAGCTCGTGGTGGACGTCGTCCGGTCCGGACCGTTCACGAGCCGTCGTGCAGGCATCCGTCCGGGTGCAACGGGAGGAATCGAGCATGAGCGCCTGGCTGATCGTCGACACGAAGATCGAGAATCCGGATGCCTACGAGGCGTACAAGGCGCTGGCGAAACCGGTGGCCGAGCGGTTCGGCGGCGTCTACCGCGCCCGCGGTGGCGAGACCGAGGTGTTCGAGAGCGACCTGTGGTCGCCGACCCGGCTGGTGGTCATCGAGTTTCCCGACATGGCGAGCGCCCGTGCCTTCGTGAATTCCGAGGAGTACGCGCCGGTCAAGGCGATCCGCCATGCCAATGCGAGTTGCAGCGTCGTGCTGGTGGACGGGGTCGATTGAGCGTTCCGGAATCGGGGAACCCGGATACCCGGCCCGGCCAAACCCGGTGCACTTCCCGTGAACCCGGCTTCACTTCCCCGACTTGCCACACACCAGCTTCTCTTCGCCCAGGTTGTACACGTTGTTGACCGCCACGTAGGCGCCCGACAGCAACGCCGTTGCCGGAAACAGGATCGGCGTCGCCACGAGGCCGTCGATCGAGTAGTACGTTCTCGTCTCCCTGGCGACGTTCACGACCCGGAGCGTCTTCTTGCTGCTGGACAGTTCACAGGTGGGTTCGTATCGAACCGTCTCGACGGGAACGACGATGCACCCGTGGAGGAAGAGCGTGGCCAAGCACGAGAAGGTTCTCATCCGGGACAGTCTTCTCGCTGATCGAGCGTTCGGTTCGACGCAGACATGACACCGTCTACCATATACGATCGTGCTCGTCCGGGTCTACGCCCGGTGCCTTCACGAGTGCTCGCTTCAACTGTTCACGGGCCCGACCCATCGCCGCGACATGGACGATCAAACCCTTCGGATCCCGTGGTCACGGCGCAGGCTATGGACGGGCCTTGCCGCGGCGCTGATCCTCGTCACCTGCTTCGCCTGGGCGGTACTGGACACCCCGACCCGACCCGGCGAGTCGGCAACCCAGACGCTCATCTTCCAGACGGCCTGCCTGATCATGGCGACCTGGTTCAGCGTCTACATCCCGATCCACGCTCGCCGACTGCTTCGCCATGTTCCGGCCGTCGTGCTGTCCGCTGACGGAATTCGCAGCGGCAACGGCATCCTGAACCCTGAATTCCTGCCGTGGAACGAGGTGGCAGCAGTAGACGTCCTGGTCCAGCGCAGGGAGCTGACGATCCGTGCCAGGACCGACTACGTCAACCGAACCCCGACAGACGGCATCCTGTTCTGGCGCCTGCTCGATCGATTCATCAGCCGCGGCGGCCCGAACGACATCCAGATCCCCTGCCCGATGCTCGACATCGACGTGACGACCTTGGCCAACCTGATTCAGGACGCGCACCTGCAGCACCGCGACGACCCCACGAACTGGGAAGCCCTGCGAGACCGCGTCCTGAACTCGAACACCCTGTCGCACACCCGCCCGGGCCTGTTCGCCGAGGCCGCCTCCCACGGCAAGGGCCTCTCCACCGGCGGCTGCCTGACAGCGATCGGCATGATCGTCGGCATCTGCTACGCCGGCGCGACGCTGCTGCACGACGGGTGGCTGCGGATCCCCGACTGCCCTGATGACGGCTCGCCCTGCACGCTCATGACCGGTGGCGACATGCTCACCAACCTGTTCTTGTGCACCCTGATCGTGCTGCCCAACCTCGTCCTGGTCTACGGCAAGCTCTTCCTGCCCTTGACCGACGAGATGGTCCGCGACGGCAAGTGCCACGTCCGGTTCGGCATGCCCCCCGGTCCGACGGGCCGGCTCCTGTGCTTTCTCAACGCACTCGGCTGGATCGTGCTGCCGGGCACCATCATCACGCTGGTGGTGCTGGCCATCAAGGTACCGGCACTCTTCGCCTGACCGCTCATACCGCCCAGCGTCTGCACATCGTCCCGCACCGACGACGGCTCCTCCCGCCCGACCCCTCGCCACGCGAGTTCGATACCGACGGGGCGAACCGGTCGGCCAGCGGTTGACCAGCACCGGGCGACGAACAACCATCAACACAGCAATCCCCATCACTCTACCACCGTCGTTTCGCACCCCGAATACCACCACCCATCAGCATGTCACGACACACATGCCGACCGATCGACATTGTCTGTTCCTACCTTGAACCGCCTCGCCATTTGACCCGAAACACCGCTACCCGCACTGCGCCACCACCCGATGGAGAACACGTCGGCCATCACCCCCCACCCCGCCACGGTGTAGCGTTGACCCCCTCCCTCGCCACCCGCGCCTCCCCGACCCGATGACCCAGACCGCACCCGCCCTCGATCGCGTGCTCGCCCACGTCGACGAGCACATCGACGATGCCGTCGAGCGCCTGTTCGACCTGCTGCGCATCGAGAGCATCTCCACCGATCCGGCCTACGCCGATGCGTGCCGGCAGGCTGCCGACGTGCTGGTGGCGGACCTGGAGACGATCGGCTTCCAGGCCCGTCGCCATGACACCGACGGGCACCCGATGGTGGTCGGTCACGCACCGGCACCCGACCCGGGCGGCACCGCGCCGCACCTGCTGTTCTACGGCCATTACGACGTGCAACCGGTCGACCCGCTCGCGCTGTGGCACCGCCCGCCGTTCGAACCGGCCATCGACGACACGCCGAACGGCCCGGTCATCCGCGCCCGCGGCGCGGCCGACGACAAGGGCCAGCTGATGACGTTCGTCGAAGCCTGCCGGGCCTGGCAGGCGGTCACCGGTTCGCTGCCCGCCCGTGTCAGCCTGTTCTTCGAGGGCGAGGAGGAGTCCGGTTCCCCCTCGCTGATTCCATTTCTGAAGGCCCATGCCGACGAGTTGCGAGCGGATCTCGCCCTGGTGTGCGACACCGGCATGTGGGACACCGACACCCCGGTCATCACCACCCGCCTGCGCGGCATGGTCGGTGAGCAGATCACCGTCACCGGGCCCTCGCTGGACCTGCACTCGGGCATGTACGGCGGGCCCGCCATGAACCCGATCCGGGTGCTCGCCCGCATCCTGGCCGACCTGCACGACGAGCAGGGTCGCGTCACGCTGGACGGCTTCTACGACGGCGTGGAGGACATGTCCGACGAGGTGCTGGCGCAGTGGGCCGGGCTGGGCATGGACGAGCGCGAGTGGCTGGGCGCGGTAGGGCTGTCCGAGCCTGCCGGCGAGCGCGGCCGCACGGTGCTGGAACAGGTCTGGGCGCGCCCCACCGCCGAGGTCAACGGCATCACCGGGGGTTACACCGGCGAGGGCTTCAAGACCGTGCTGCCGTCCGAGGCGAGTGCCAAGCTCAGCTTCCGGCTGGTCGGTGATCAGGATCCGGACCGCGTGCGCGCCGCCTGGCGAGCCCACGTCGAGGCGCGGCTGCCGGTGGACTGCACCGTCAGCTACGTCGAGAAGGACGGCTCGCCGGCCACCGTCATGGCCACCGATCGGTCCGAGTACGAGACCGCCCGCCGGGCCCTGTCCGCCGAGTGGCCGAACGAGGCGGTGTTCGCGGGCTCCGGTGGCTCCATCCCGGTGGTCGGGCACATCAAGCGCCTGCTGGGCATGGACAGCCTGCTGATCGGCTTCGGGCTGGACGACGATGCCATCCACTCGCCGAACGAGAAGTACGCCATGCGCAGCTTCCACAAGGGCATTCGCAGCTGGGCGCGCGTGCTCGGTGCGCTGGGCGACAAGAATTCGGCCGGATGAACCCACCCGTGGCCCCCCGATCGCGTGCTCGCCCACGTCGACGACCACCTCGACGACGCCGTCACCCGCCTGTTCGCCCTGCTGCGCATCGAGAGCGTCTCCACCGATCCGGCCTGTGCGAACGCCTGTCGCGACGCGGCCGACACGCTCGTGGCCGATCTGCAGACGATAGGCTTCGAGGCCAGTCGCCGCGATACCGCCGGGCACCCGATGGTGGTCGTCCCACGCCCCGGGACCGGGCCGGTGACGACCGTCCGCACCTGCTGTTCCACGGCCACTACGACGTGCAGCCGGTCGATCCGCTCGCGCTGTGGCACCGCCCGCCGTTCGAGCCGGCCATCGACGACACGCCGAACGGCCCGGTCATCCGCGCCCGGGGAGCGGCCGACGACAAGGGCCAGCTGATGACCTTCGTGGAGGCGTGCCGGGCCTGGAAGGCGGTCACCGGTTCGCTGCCCGCCCGGGTCAGCCTGTTCTTCGAGGGCGAGGAGGAATCCGGCTCCCCCTCGCTGATCCCGTTCATGCGGGCCAACGCCGAGGAGCTGCGCGCCGATCTGGCGCTGGTCTGCGACACCGGCATGTGGGACACCGACACCCCGGTGATCACCACCCGCCTGCGCGGCATGGTCGGTGAGCAGATCACCATCACCGGGCCCTCGCTGGACCTGCACTCAGGGATGTACGGCGGGCCGGCCATGAACCCGATCCGGGTGCTCGCCCGCATCCTGGCCGACCTGCACGACGAGCAGGGTCGCGTCACGCTGGACGG
>ENA-ORXT01000922-ORXT01000922.1-marine-metagenome-genome-assembly--contig:-NODE-922-length-42461-cov-10.965010_pt1 | contig 42461 bp, 38 predicted proteins | sample MGYA00237868_ERZ511482 | MGnify/ENA metagenome assembly ERZ511482 | reverse complement strand
GATTTCCGGCGTCACGAATATCACCAGTTCACTAACGCTGTTGCGAGCATTACGCGCTCTGAAGAAGTTGCCAATAATGGGCAGGTTGCCAATCCCCGGCAGCTTGTCGATATCCTTACTGCTCTCCGAGCTGAGTAGCCCTGAGATAACGATGGTTTCACCTGATCGTACATTCACTTGGGTCTGAGCCTTGCGCGTCAGCAACCCTGGCGCACCTTGCACGCTCACCGCTGGATCAAGTTGACTGATCTCGGTTTCCACCACAGTGCGCACATTGCCTAACGCATCTATGTTGGGAGACACATTAAGCTTGATGCCATATTCCTTGAATTGAACGATGGTCTGACCGTTGGCACCGATACTGGGGTACGGCACCTCACCACCTGCCAGAAACGATGCGCTGCCGCCATTCGTGGTACTAAGCACCGGCTCGGCCAAGGTGGTGGCATCGCCAGTGGAGGCCAGAAAGTTGATTCTCGATGTGATGTTCGAGGCTATCCCGAAGTAGGTCTGGAACGGTTTGACGGTATTGGGCAGGCTTGCCGCAAAACCCTCGGTAGCGGGGCGGAACAGATTATTGCCAACAGCATCCCCGGCTATCGAAAAACCGGGGCCTGCAGCACTATCGCTCCAGTCGATGCCCATTTTACCCAGTGCGCTTTTGCGGAATTCAATCATGCGCACCCGCATACGTACCATGGTTTCCATTCGCACACGCGTCTCTGGATCTTGTTCGCTCACTCGGATGTTGAAATCCGATTGACTATCGTCGGTGTGCCAAAGCCTCAGGGAGGTACTTCCAGCAGACTGTGCAATAACCAGAAGCTCTCCACTCTTGAGCACTTCAACCCGCACGATGTCACCATTACCGACCGCTACGCGCGTAACTTCCACACGACCCATGACGTTGACCTCACCGGCAAACATGTCGATATTCTCGGTGGCAACCGGCTCACCACGAACAACGGCCGGGTTAATTGATGGGGCTAATTCAGCTTTCGTGTTTGTTGTGCCAGACAGGCTCGACGTGTTAACCGTATTAGCTGTACTCGACGTGTTCGACGTGTTCGACGTGTTCGACGTGTTCGACGTGTCGTCCAGCTTATCGCCATTGCCTTGAACAGGCTGTGATGTCTGCTCTTCAAATTCCTGAATCTGCCATCGCGATTCCTTGCTTTCAATCTGCCCCTGCTTTCGCGGCACCTGGAGTAGCGCCTGAGGGATAAGCACAACCGTATTGCCGGGTAGTGATTCATCCACGGCAATGCCGTTGTACCGGGCAATGCTGAACGCATGCTCCACCATCCCGGTCTCGCTCAGGGCGATACTGGCCAGTGTGTCTCCCGGTTTCACCGTCACTCGATGATCGGCGGGGCTCGCCGTGCGCCTTGTCTTTGCAACGGGTGTGACTATCATGCCGCGCGTCACCTCGAACCACCCGGTATTGTCGGTAGCCGATGCAGGAGCACTGAATACGGCTAGAGCAAGACACGCTACAGCGGCGCTGACGTTATTCACTATTGACCTCCAATGATGTATTCAATGGCAGGTGCTGTCGGTGCTGCCGGCGCACGCCTGGCTCTTTTCACCACAGCTTTTTTAATCGGTGCTTCAGGGATATTCAACAGCTCAGCAACCGTCATGGGAACATCGCTTAACGATGCGCTGTCTTCAGGATTTCTCAGCATGGCCGTCAGCTTGCCCACTTGCTGAGCCAGGGTAATCTTTTGTCCATCACTGGGACTGACATGGACGGTAATGGTGGAAAAGCTGCGGGTACTTCCGTTAGAGGATTTGTCCACCAGCGTCTGAATACCGGTGGCGATCACGTCCAGACGCTGGATAAGCGGAAATATCTGCTGGTCTCCACCAGAGCCGTAGCTCAACATGAGATCCACTTTGTCCTTGGGTTGCAAAAATCCGGATATGGAATTTATATCATCCACTCTGACAGTCATGGCGCGCAGTCCATCTGCCACCTTGCCACTGAAAGTGGGCGTCAGACCGCCTTCCAGATGAGCCCATAACAACGGGCGGCCCTCGTCTATATCGAAGTCCACTCGTTGACCGATCGCGACATCGTAGTTTTCGCCAGATACTGAATTCGTATCGGCGTATTTTTCGGGAATCTCCCGTATTGACAGATCGCTGGCCAGTAGTATCTCCCCGCGCGTCATGGCTCTGTTGGGCACAACTACTTCAACCATGGGCTCAGTCTTGTTCAGCTGTCCCTTGTAGTAAGACACCTGCTCTTCAATGTACTGGCGTGAGAAATACACACCTGCAGCACCCAGAGCCAGAGACAGGACAAACATCACGATATGTTTGCCAGGGCGGCGCCGGGTGATCGATGGGTTGACTGCATCCATCAGGGTATCCTCAGTATTAAAGGTCTATGCAAGCTCATGGCAATGACATCAGGTAAGTGGTGTTCGCCTGGAATTGTTTAAGCGCCAGCAGCAGGGTGTTGAGAAGCGACTCATCAAACCCGGGTAAAGGCACAAACAACACCATCACTGTCATCAGCGTGATCACCGAATATTCCACCATGGCCGAACCAGTCTGTTGGCGCTTGTGGATGCAACGCTCCAGCGAGCACACATTAGTCATGGGGTGATACCTCATTGATCACAGCAATGGAGCCAACATCGTCCGAACGGCTGACAATGAGTTCCAGCTGACCCGTTCTGGCACTCATGAGTACAATCTGGCTGTCACCAAATTCGCGCTTCGAAGTCACCTTCCAGTGTCCATTGATGCGTGTCGTGACCAACCTTTCGGTGAGCAGAGACACGGGCAGAACAGAGGAATAAACGGACAGCTGCGACGATGAGAATTCATCTTTAGTTCTGGTGTCAGACAGTAGTTGCAAATCATCGATACCAGCGGTGGGCTGCGCAGCGGAAAGCTGCTCAACAGGCATCACAGACACATAGCCTGTACTGCGATGGGTCGTTGCCAGACTGAGTTGAATGACCGTGTTGTATCCATCACTCAGATGGCTGAGCAAAAGCCACTCAGGTGTGGTGGTCTGAATCATCCCCGGCATGTCGCTGGAGGGAGAATCGGGCCAGGCCTGTTCGTAGAAGGCAACAGTGCTGTCGATGGATTGCGACGCGGTGAACGTACCCATGGAAATGCTCGTGCCATTGTGGACTGCATCTTCCCCGATGATCTCAATCTTGCCACCGGGTGGTACCGGGACGTCGGATAGCACTGTGACTGCAGCCACGTGGGCAGGTAGCAGCAATGCCCCCAATAGCATCGCAATTCTCATGGCTTTGCATACTCCGGTAGCACCTGCATATCCACATGACCGAAGGCGCCTTTCAATCGCTTCAACTCACCAAACATAGGCAGATTTCCAACGATTGATACGGCGTTGCCCAACGGTTCCAGTGCCGATGCCGGTACGAGGCTACGCACTCGCTCTCTGGCCTGAGCATCATCTGAGGCACTCCAGCCATCAACCAGAATGACGCCACTGGAATTCAGACACAGTGTGGATTGCTCATTACCGCAACCGTCGGAACCCGCACCTAGCCAGGCGTTACCGTCGAGTTGCACGCCCACATTTGCCTGAAGCAAACCATCAGGTGTCAAACCCCAGGAATTACCTGACAGACCGTCAAGAATCTCGCCGGCCTTGCCTGCCAGCTGCCCCACTTTCATGGCAACGGTGGGTTGGGAGATGTCCCTGTCATAGTTCGCCGATACAGCATCTGACTGAATGGTGACCCGCGTCTCCTCTTCCAGCCGTGCTTCAGGCCGCCTGCTCTGACCGCCCCAGAGTGGATGATTGCCTGCCTCCTGCAGTGCAGTTTGCAGTGTGCTGTCAGGATTGCCGAAAAAACGTTGCGTGAGTTCAAGCGGCGCTTCACTGTTAGGCCCTTGCGCCGGATAGACAGTGGATTCCCATGCAGCGTAGCGCCCGGCCTGCTCAGTGGTCTGTTTAAGATCAATGACTTTACCCAGCATGACCACGCCGTAGATGACCGGCAGTAGAACAACCAGCAAGACCGTTGCCTCAACCAGCGCACTGCCACGTTGCACGCATAGCGGGTTAGTCTTCATCATCTTCGTCATCCTCAGTATCAAGCCAGGGCAGTTCGATTTCTTCCTCTTCACTTCGCAGCCATTCTCCAACCGTGTAAAGGGCATCCTTGAGAGGCATGACGTATACATCCGTTGCCTCACTGACAATGTCTACCAGTTGCTCCGCCAGCTTGGTTTTCAATCCCCCCCAAACTTCGGCACGCGCGATCTTCTGCTTTGCGATATCGGCCTTGATTGCCTCTTTCGCCTTTTCATTGAGTGATGGCTTGGCAAGACGCTCTAGCTGCTTTTCAATATAGGCAGTGATTGAGTCAGCCTCCCCCTGAACCTCGGCTCTGGTATCCTTCACCGCCTGTCCAAACTTTTCTGAAATCTGGTCTCGCACACGCTTGAACTCGCCCTTAAGCGTTGTTGCAATTTTCTCAGCCTCTTCGATTGCAGTTTCGTAGGGCGCACTCATCTCATCCGTCACCAGCCCAGCCACCTTGTCTTTAGCGCTTTGCTCTAGTTTCTCCTTGAACTGATCCAGTCCGTCAGTAGCGCCGCTAATCTGTTCCTGGAAGGCACCTTTGAGCATCTCCTCTACCGCAGTCTTGAGCACGCCATTGAGTTCATACTCGATGGCATCCTTGTACTCACCCAGCTCAGCGGTATCAAAACTGGCAGCCTGACTCTTGAAGTCGGTCGGTGAATCCTGATAGCTGGCCAACGGATTCGACGTCTGTGGCAAGCCGTCAGGTTTGGTGGCGCTCTGAGTTTTAGGGCGCAGAGCAAAGGCCAGTAATCGATCTGCCGTTGCGATGGGCGCCAACCTGGCGGACCAATACGGGTTGTAACCGTTCGCTTTCTCCAGAGCCTGACCTGGATTCTCTGCAACGTCTGGACGCTGATAGAAAACCTCTGCCACACTGATAGACGAAATGCGATTGCCCGGCGCACCGACCGGTGCCGAAAACGAACCGCGCATACCCGAAGAATCGCTGCTGTTTACCTGCTCTGCCGGTAGCGCAACCTCTACCTTGAGTTGCAGGTGCGATGTACCGTTCTCGATAGTATCTATGCTAAGCGAACGAAAGGCCTGTAACCCGGTGTAGCCTCGCATGGCTATCTGAGTCTGTGTCTGCTTGACGGGTGCCCGAAGGCCGATGTCTGCCCAGTATTCGGAACGCTTGTTTACTACCAGAAATCGTGCGCAATTTTCTATGGTGACTGACGGTGTACAAGCTCCTGGCTCAATGGTTTCCTGACGCTCTTGCGTATTGGCAAATGCCTCAGCCCAGCCGATGGGAACCTCGAAGCGTTTGCTACCCTTCCAATGCCACACACGGCTATGCAGGGACATTGTATCTTTTGCTTTCCATTCCCATTGGGTGCCATTCTGCGTGTCTACCCGTATCAGCTCGGTCTTGCCTTCTCGATAGAATCTGTACCGAAGCAGTGGCGTGTATAAGAACCACATAGTCTTGAAAAACTTCCAGTCTCTCTGCCGCGTAAAGTCATCACGCGACTGGTTAACCAGATCGGCCCTTTGTTTCATGGCACCAATATCTTCGTCATCAAAGCCTTGTGTAAAACTGCGCCAGCCGTTCAGATTATTGGCAATACCGATGCCACTGAATCCGGTATTGATACTGAAGCGCTCATCTGACTGATCCACGACAGCCTTCACGACGTCAGGTGTTGCCACGAAGGTGCTGACGAACATGGCTTGTTGCGCAGCAGACAACCCACGATTAACCACATCAACAACACCGAGCATGGCCTTGCTTACCGGTGTCATGATCTTCTCGACAGTTTTCAAGCCGGTCTCCAGACCGCTGGCCAGTACATTGGCAATGGGCACTTGCTTTAGAGCACCGGCAATGTTCTCACTGGTTACTGCCCCGTAGGTAACCCAGGACTGCAACGTAACAGCCTGAGCAATAGACACTTGATTGGCGACCATCGCCCGATTGGAATAACTTTGAAAATTCAGCGCCCGGGCTTGCCACTGAGAACCACTGTAGGCTGCTGCATCTGCCGTATTGGCAAGCGTCATTTTGTCGGTTGCCACCTGACCGGTGTTATATAAAACCAATGCGCCCATGACACTGAGTGCAAGCATAACCAGTCCGATGGGCAACACCTGTCCTTGTTGTCTGCTTCTCATCATCGCCTCCGTTGCAATGAAAGTATCAACAAAAACCGGCCGCATTGTGCCGGTTCCTGCCTGTTTCCTTAAATATGGCTACGAGTTACTGGTTGTAGTCCTTGAGCGTGACCTTCTTCTTGGCACCCTCTTCTGCTGCGTCGAAGTTCTCCTTGGCAATGGCAACTCTGTCTACCGCCGCCCCGCCTGTCAGGTCTGAACCCATTGACAGAAAACTTGCCTTGACGCTGGATCCGAAGTAGCTGACTGCCACAATGGATGCAATAGCCACCAGCGCTACAATAATTATGTACTCGGTTAAACCTTGGCCATAATTCCTTTTACGACTACTACAAGGATTCATTGATACTGCATTGACGAATTGCTTCATGTGAGCATTTTCCTTTGCTGATGAATTGATACTGCTGAGAAAAATGTCACCCACACCAGAGGTATGAGTAACAACGGACTCCCTCCACACACCGCTCGTTTAAAGTTCAATGTGTAGTGAGAACTGGAGTACAACACGTATTGTCAAAACAGTTAATCCTGAGCGTGCTTATTTGCAAATAGGTTCATGTAAATAATTCGATGATACTGCTCATCAACAGCCATGCTCACCCAATGTGTGACGTACACGTGCTTGTATTAACGGGTTACTACAATGCAACTCATGACCTATGTAAATCAGATAAAATGCAGGCCATATTATTGTTCGTCTATTCGTTATAGCGGCTGATTGGCTTATCCACACCCATGAATTCATTGACCGTTACCTGTCGATAGCCCTCTGGCGGGTAGAAGTGTTCTGTGGACAACGGAGCCTGTCTGATATCCAGAAACTCACTGATATAGCCCTCTTCGGACAAGCCTTTCACCACGAGGGACAGCTCAACATCAAACCATTGGCGCTCCAGGAGCTGGCCGCTCACTGAGCACTCCCATAACTGCACGCGCTTTCCATGGATAACAATCTCACTGGTCATCATGCCGTCCATGTCAATGCACGGACTGAACTGAATAAACGGCATGAATTCAGCGGTTTTTAGTGCGACCCGGTTAGTCATTGGTGACGGTAGATCCGTAGGGTCCGCCGATAGCGCGACGCTCCCGGATGCATCATCTGGGACCTCAACAATCGGCACCTTGTGATAAATCTGCCGCTGACCATCAACCAGCCACATCTGGCCAACGTCGGCGTTTAGGACGATGCCAGCGCCTGAGGTTCCCAGTAATTGATGAACACTCACGCCATGAACGGCCGTCTGGACACGCACAGACTCCAATAGACTCCGGGATGCTTCATGAGTGAGCTGATAGGTCGCCGAGAACGAGCTGGTAGCTGATGAAGTGGGAACTGCATCTGATTGTGCTTCAGATGCGCCTGCTGAGAATGCCTCAGATTCTACCAACAGCCCGGAGCTGGTTTCAGACGCAGCTGTTAGCGAGTTCACACCACCGGGATCGCTTAGGCTTCCTGCCCCAGCCGTACCAGAACTCATCAGTACAACCAACGCAACACATTGTACGCAGTGGTTCATTGTTGACTTATCCATGTCATTGTTATGGACTGGAAACTACAGCAGCGGCACCCACACCGTCTACCTGTTTTTGCGTGACCCAGTCGATGTACTGTATGAATTATCGGCATTTACACAATTACTCATCGCCGACGAAACGCCTACCCGATAAAGTGGTTACAGGAATCGCGGCTACTGTCAAAAGGATAATGACAACAGATCTCTACAGACTGAATTACTTCCTTCTCCAGGTAATGATAGTCACAATTAACTGCATGACAATCCCAGTGCACGCGGCCTCGCATGCTGCCGCGCCGACTTGCACACCCGATTGCAAAACCGCTATCGACTATCAGCATCCTGTTACGAAGCTCAGTTTCACTCGAACTGACATAACAGACAACAACCGTAAGCACTCGCCAACTGACCATAAAAACATGAACTGGCGGCATCGTTACGAGATTGTTCTGACCCGACAAGGTGATAGCAGAATCGTGTTTGATCACGCTGGAAACCGACATGTCTTTCATCCGAATACCCAGGGTGGGTATCGTGCGCAATCACCACAAAGCGGTGATCTGATCCACACAGACTCCGGTTACCAATGGACGAGCACCCTGGGTGTTGCACACCGGTTTCGCGGATCTTATCTGGTTAATATCACGTACCCGCAAAAAGAGAAGCCAGCCTCGGACACTAATGCAATCCCCACGAAGGCGAATCCAACTAAGTCAGATCCAGCTAAAACAGATCCAACCAGGACAGACCCAACGAAGGCAGACCCCATTAACGCAGCCCCAAGTAACAACCGGCATTCCATCAAATCAACTACATCTCCCAATCCCCAGACATTAAAACTGCACTACAACAACCGACGTCTGTCATCCGTTACTGATCAACAAGGCAACAAAATCCGGCTGCACTATTCCAAGACAGGTGACATTCAGTTAACAACACCTGATGGAGAAACTCTGCGCTACCCTGCGCGATTTTGTCCTGACGTTGCTGTAGAAGAACCCGAAGCCTGCGACACACAAGCCAACCCTCTCCCCTCAAATACTGTAGTCGATATTGATGTGCTGAGACGACACACACAGACAGGTATTGCCTATCTGGATGCACGCCCAGCCAGTTGCAATAGTTACTTCTCGGACTACTTCGGCACCGAAAGAGGCAGCCGGATAGAGTCGGCCATCAAGGCGCTAGCGCCCTACGACTCACTGACCCCTACCGTCAGATCATTCCCCATCGTCGATTTCATTGACGGTTCCAGATTGATCGTTCTGCGTAGCCGTGACCTGACCAATCCCTCATTCAACGACCCGACCAATCCGCGGGCACTGATAAACCGGCTACTCCGGGATGGCAAGGAGGTTCAAACGCGATTCCTGGAACCTCTCAACAGCCACAAACTTCTCAGTCATACCGAACTGGGAGCCACCACAACCATTGTCAGAAAACCGGATCAGACCGTGGTTTTGCAACTGCTCATTCAGCAGCACATGGCAAGCGCTTCACACTGGCAGCAAATTGAACGCGCCAGAGTTCAGCTACTGGCCCGCTACGGGGTACAACTGGAGGTCGTCTTGATTCCCTGATCACAATCCAGCGACACCTTGGCACACACCCCATTGCAAACTGACACGCAATAGCGTATTTTCCGCATCAGTAAACAACTTCGGGGCGGGGTGAAATTCCCCACCGGCGGTAGGACAGACATCACGCCATGTGAACGCTGTCAAGTCCGTGACCCGCGATGTACCGGTGTCAGATCCGGTACAAGACGGTGGATCTGGTCAGAGTCCAGAGCCGACGGTTAGAGTCCGGATGAGAGAAGTTGACCACGGCTACTGTCAGCGCAAACGCGTTGTGCAGCGCTGGCACGTCTGTTGGCATCTTGTGCCTGAAGACTGTGCGCCGTGTGCACTGCCGCCTCGAAAAAACGATGTCAACGTTTCGAGGCAATACCGAACAGTGGAACACGAACACTACATGCAACGCGCACTAGAGCTGGCCGCCCGGGGAACCGGTTGCACCAGCCCTAATCCGCTTGTGGGCTGTGTCGTCGTGCGTGACAACCAGATCATCGGCGAAGGCTGGCACGAGGTCTACGGTCAATGCCATGCCGAAGTCAACGCGCTGAACGCTACACCAGACACACGCGGCGCTACCCTGTATGTCACGCTGGAGCCTTGCCACCATCATGGGCTGACACCGCCGTGTACCCAGGCGATTGTCGAAGCGGGTATCGCTCATGTGGTTTATGCCCTTGCTGACCCTAATCCGCGGGCTGCTGGCGGCGCCAACTGGCTTGAAACTCAGGGTATTCAGGTATCTACCGGTGTGCTGCACAACAAGGCCCGTTTCCAGAACCGGTTCTTTCTCAAGCATGTGGCGTGTCACAGGCCTTACGTTATCGCCAAGTCTGCAACCAGCCTTGATGGTCGAATCGCCACACGCACCGGTGAAAGCCAGTGGATAACTGGTCCTGAGGCGCGTGAACGGGGCCATCAGTTGCGACAAGCTGTTGATGCCATCATTGTGGGCGCTGACACGGTCATTGCCGATGATCCTTCCCTTACCGTTCGCTTGTCCGATGAGGCTAATGCCGCCGATGTTGCCAGGCACCCTCGGCCGGTTTTACTCGACAGTACCGGACGCATCCCGCTGAGCTCGAAGCTGCTCAATGGATCGCTCCCCACCCGAAGCCTGATCGTGACCACCGAACAGATGAGCAAAAATCATAGGGTGAAAATAGAGGCGCTGGGCTTTGAAGTGGTCACGGTAGTCCATAACGAACACGGTCCCGGCACGAATCCACTGGCGGTTCTGGAAGCACTCGGCGCTCGCAGCATCCACAGCGTCCTGATTGAAGGCGGTGCAACCGTGAACGGTGCCTTTCGGGATGCCGGACTCATTGATGAGGTCTGGACCTTTATCGCACCTACCGTTATTGGTGGTGCAACTGCGCCATCCGCCTACACAGCCGTTGGCTGTGAAACGCTTGCCACCGCCACACACCTGCAGGATGTGCATGTAGAACATCTGGGCCGGGATGTACTCGTGCGCGGCTGCGTTGCACCCTCGGCAAACCCCACAAACACACCGATTGAATGACATGTTTACTGGAATAGTTGAAGAGCTGGGTACGGTACGAGACTGCCGCAAAAGCGGCAAAGGCTTTGCGTTGTCCATCGACTGCAAAACCGTGCTGGCAGGTACGATTCTGGGCGATAGCATCGCGGTGAATGGCGTGTGCCTGACCGTCACCGAGATGGACGCCACAGGGTTCGTCACGGGGCTTGCTCCTGAGACCCGCAAGCGCACCAACCTGGATGCTCTGGTCAGTGGCTCAAAGGTCAACCTGGAACGCTCGGTTACACCTTCCACGCGAATGGGTGGTCACTTTGTGCAAGGGCACGTGGACAGTACGGGCAACATCAAGGCCTTCCGTGCTGACGAAGATGCGCTGTGGGTGACTATCAACGCACCAGAGTCTTTGATGCGCTACGTTGTAACCAAAGGCTACATCACACTGGATGGCACCAGTTTAACCGTGGTGGATGTCGGTTCAGACTGGTTCAGTGTCACGTTGGTTGCGTATACACAATCGCACATCGTGATGCCTACAAAACAGGTTGGCGATGCCATCAACATTGAAGTAGACGTTCTGGGCAAGTACGTGGAACGGCTGATTCAATGCGGCGTGTCGCCTGCTATCCAACCGGGCAACCCGATCAATTCAGAGTTTTTAAAAGAGAACGGCTATGAGTAACTCCGTCCTGGCAAGCGTTGACGAGGCACTGGATGCGTATCGTCAAGGTAAAATGGTTATTGTCGTTGATGATGAAGATCGTGAGAACGAAGGCGATCTGGTACTGGCTGCTGACTTTGCAACGCCTGAAGCCATCAACTTCATGGTCACTCATGCGCGCGGGCTGGTCTGTCTGGCCATGCACAGCACACTACTTGACCGGTTGAAGATTCCCATGATGGTGCCACAGTTGCAAAACAGAAGTGGCTTTGGTACCGGCTTCACCATCTCTGTTGAAGCGATCAGTGGTGTATCAACCGGCATCTCTGCAGAGGATCGATCACACACGATCCGCACGTTGATAGACCCCAATACCACCCCTGCAGACATAGCCATGCCGGGTCACATCTTTCCGCTGCGCGCCAGAGACGGCGGTGTACTGGAGCGACGTGGACAGACTGAAGCGAGCGTGGATATTTCTGTGCTGGCAGGACTCACCCCTGCCGGTATCATCTGCGAGGTGATGCGCGAAGATGGCACCATGATGCGTCTTGCCGAGCTGAGCGAGTTTGGTAAAACGCACGGACTACACATTATATCGGTTGAACAGCTCGCCAACTATCGACTTGAACATGGCCAGAAAGACAAGGCCTCGCCGGTCATGACGCCCGACAGCTCTGCCAGCGAGCCACTTGTCAGCGAAACTGGCCGCAGCACGTTACCCACCGAGCACGGTGAATTCGACATAGTGGTATTCCGTGATCAGCAGGGGCTGGAACATAGCGCGCTGGTGAAGGGCGCTACCTCTACCAGTACCCCACTGGTCAGAGTGCATTCCGAATGCCTGACGGGTGATGCCTTTGGGTCATTGCGCTGTGATTGTGGTCAGCAATTGAAAGCTGCCATGCAACAGATACAAGAATCGGGTTGCGGCGTCATTGTCTATCTGCGCCAGGAAGGCCGTGGCATTGGCCTGGGTAACAAGATGAAAGCCTATGCATTGCAGGAGAAGGGTCTCGATACGGTAGATGCCAACCATGAACTCGGGTTTCCGGCCGATGCGCGCACTTATGATGTGGGTGCAGCCATTCTCAAGGAGCTGGGAATAGAGACGATCCGCTTGCTCAGCAACAACCCGGCGAAACGAGAGGCGCTTGAATCACTGGGCGTGGAGATCACTGAAAGAATACCGCTGGTGGTCATCCCGCACACTCACAACGCTGATTATCTGCAAACCAAGGCTGAAAAGATGGGACACAACTACCATCCCGACAGCACGTAAAGACACATAAAGGCACGCTTTCGAGTAGAACGTTAATCACGGTTGTACCCGATTGCAAATTCAATCCCTCGGCTTCAATCCCTCGGCACTTCACCTGGCAATTAAGAATCAACATGGCAACACTACTAGAAGGCAACCTGATCGGCAGTGGACTTAAGATCGGTATTGTCAGTACACGCTGGAACGACTTCATGGGTCAACGCATGCTCGAAGGTGCCAAGGATGCACTGATACGCCATGGTGTGAACGATGACGATTTGACCATCGCGATGGTGCCAGGCTGCTACGAGATTCCTCTCGCCGCCAAGAAGATGGCCGAAAGCGGTCAATACGATGCGCTGGTGTGTCTGGGTGTATTGATTCGCGGTGGCACTATTCACTTCGAACTGATTGCCGGTGAGGCCAGCAAAGGTATCAGCAATACATCCTGGCAAACCGGTGTACCTGTCGCTTTTGGCGTGATCACCACCGAAACCATGGAGCAGGCTATCGAACGAGCCGGCAGCAAGGCCGGTAACAAAGGTGCAGAAGCCGCCCTCGCCGCAATTGAAATGGCCAACTTGCTGAAGGCGCTGTGAATAGAGCAGCTCAGCTGCGCAAAACTACTTTACCAACCGTGGCTTGGATGACTTGGGCTCGCGCCCCAGCGAATAGAATTCATCGTTAGGCAGCATGTCGGTCAGGCCAGCCATCCTGTTGGACAATGCAAAGAAGGCGGAGATAGCGCCGATGTCCCAGATGTCGTCCTGAGTAAATCCGTGCTCTCGCAGTTCGTCAAAGTCTTCGCTGGACACCTCTGCCGCCTGATCCGAAATCAGGCAGGCAAAGTCCAGCATGGCTAACTGGCGAGGCGTGATATCCGCACGGGTGTAGTCTGTGGCCAGTTGATCAGCCAGGCGGGGATTTTTCTCCCGGATTCGCACGATGGCGCCGTGGGCGACCACGCAGTACAGACAACTGTTCATGGCAGACGTCACCACCACTATCATCTCGCGTTCACCTTTGCTCAGCCCGCCCTCTTTCTCCATCAATGCATCGTGATAAGCAAAGAATGCACGGAATTCGTCTGGCCGATGAGCGAGCACCCTGAATACGTTGGGCACAAAGCCTGACTTCTCGCTGACCGTCTCTATGCGAGTACGGATATCGTCGGGGAGTTCGTCAACAGACGGTACAGGAAAGCGTGATTGCGGATCGCTCATGTGCTTTGTCTTGTGAAGGGCAAGCGCCTATTGTGCCGAGCTTCACGGTTCATGTCATTAGCGAATTACTGCATACACTGACCAGCGCCGCTCATGAGTAGATTCAGCGTTTGCCAACAGCCACAGAAAACGGTTTAGCCGCCTGTCAGGTGACAGGCTTGTCTACCTGACCATAGTTCTTGAATCTCTCGACAACGCGCTCCATTTCGTCATCCGGCAACACCACCATGCCACCTGCAAGCTTTGCATGATGATACTGTCTGGCTAGAGTCTCGAGCTCTACCGCTGCCCACATGGCCTTGTCCAGATTGACGCCACCGGCAATCATGCCGTGATTGGCCAGCAGACACGCAGAGCGATTTTCCATGGCCTTGAGAACACTCACCGACAACGCTGGCGTGCCGAACGTTGCGTACTCTGCACACACAACGGAGTTGCCGCCAAATGCGGCAATCATGTAATGACAGGCCGGGATATTTTCCCGTGCCATGGACACGATAGTGGCGAACATGGAATGGGTATGAACGATGCCATTAATTTCTGGCTTAGCCCGCAGGATTGCCTTGTGAAAACTCCATTCCGACGATGGCTTGCAGGGACCTTCCCACTCACCGCCGTCGTCATCCAGCGACAATCGGGCAATGTCTTCGGGCAGCAGCTTTTCGTAGGGGATTCCGCTGGGGGTAATGAGCATGGCACCGTCATAACGGGCGCTGATGTTGCCCGATGTACCCTGATTCAGACCGGTAGCATTCATCTGAATGCACAGATCAATGATCTTCTGGCGTACGTCGTTCTCAGTCATGGGCATTATCGTTTGAAGTAGAGCCTTAGTGGAATTGCACTGCTTTAAAGCCAATTCGTCTTTCCCGCGGAGGCGGGAATCCCGGTAAATACTGAGAGGGATCCCCGCTTTCGCGGGAATGACGGTATAGCAATTGCGGTTATACGCAACCTCAGTTCTGGACCCCCGCTTTCGCAGGGACGACGGTCTTAACGCGGTGCTATTAGAGCGTAGTGTAAAGGATTTAAAAAGAACGCCCCCTAACAATTCCCAGTACGACACGCATCTCGCTAACCACCTTGGCAGGCGTCAGACCCAGCTCGGTTGCCGTCATCGAAATCGATTGCCCACCCACCATCAAGCGCAGCAGTTTTTGCTGCCGCGCAGAGAGTTGCCGGCGCATCTCTTCAGGTAGTGCTTCTCTGTCCACGCTGATCACCGGTGCCGGCCGAAACCGCTCTCCCTTCAACGCGCGTTGCAGCATATCGATCAACACCGTTGGCGGCGCTGTCTTGATCATCACACCCAGCGCACCGGCACACATGGCAACCTCTGCCAGCGCATCATCTTGTTCATCCAGCACGAGCACAACATGGGCAGCGGGTTGTAACTCCAGTGCAAACAGTACCGTATCTTCTACCCGGTTCTGATCCATGCCACCGGCATCCAGCACTACCAGACCAGACTCTGCTGCAGGCAATGTCGTTTTTTCAGTGAGCCCGTCGGACAATTCTTCAATCTGAATAGCGGGTTCGAGTACCGTCAGCAATTTGCTAAAGGTCTTGCGAAACATCGGGCGATCAGAGATCACAATGGCGTGCAGAGACGTCAAATCAGTCACCGAAGCGATAGCCATGCCCCCGAACTGTACGGATCAGTCGGCCGTGTTTGCCCAGCTTTTTTCGCAACCGTGCAATATAGACATCGATGATATTGGTCAGGGGGTCTTCCTGAGATCCCCACACAGCATTCAGGATGCGTTCTCTTGCGAATACCTTGCTCGGGTTGGCCATGAACAACATCAGCAGACTACGCTCTTTAGACGTCAGTTCAATTTCTCTGTCCTCAATGGATACCCGTAGCGACTTCGCATCCAGCTCCAGTCCTTCATAACGCATCACATTGTTCTGTGAGGAGTTTTGAAAATCAGTTTCACGTCTAACCAGCGCTTCGATACGCGCTACCAGCTCGTCGAAATCGAACGGTTTGGTCAGGTAGTCGTCTGCACCCAGTCTTAAACCGGCAACCCGTTCGTCCACTGCATCCAGTGCGCTGAGCATGAGTACGGGTGTGTGGTTACTGCGTGCACGCATCTTACGACACACATCCTGACCCGTCATGCCGGGCAACATCAGATCCAGCAGCACGACATCAAACTCGTGATCTACCATGGATTCCAGCGCAGCTTCACCGGTGGACACATGTTCTGTGGTCCAGCCTTCTGAGCGGAGTCCGCGGGTGATGAAATCCGCTACGCGGTGTTCGTCTTCGACGACCAGTATGTTCATGCTGCTGACGATAGTGTGTACATGTGGACTGTCTCTAATGAGGAAGTTGCATGGAAGCCACCAGACCACCCGTTTGCCGATCCTGCAAGGCAATGGTGCCACCATGTGCCTGTGCTATGGACAACGCAACGGGTAAGCCTAGTCCGGCACCCGCCTGGTATCGTTCGGCAGCGTTGCTACCGCGGAAAAAACGTTCGAACGCCTGATCCTTTTCATCATCGCTCATACCTGGGCCTGAATCCTCAACAGCAACGACATACCCATCATAAGTAGCATCGAGCACGATTTTTATCCCGTCACCACCATGATGTCTGGCATTTTCCAGCAACACAAGCAACGCCTGACGCAGGCGGCCAGCGTCACCTGACATATTGGCACGTTGGGTGCGAAATTCCACCGGTACATCGTGGCCGAAAGTGTCGCGCACCTCCTCGATAACCTTTTTCAGATCCATCTCTTCCAGATGTAACTGTATTTCACCCGCCTCGGTACGCGCAACAAACAGCAGATCGTCCACAAGCCGTGCGGTATGACTGGCTGCTTCACCTACGCGTCGTAGAGCATCCTTGTAGATTTCAGGATTTTTCTCCTCTCCTCGCAGAGCAATATCCGATTCACCCTTGATGATGGTAAGCGGTGTTCGCAGTTCATGACTGACATCGGCAATCATGCGTTTGCGACTCTGATCAGACTCCTTGATATCGTCAAGCATGACAGTCAGTTGTCGGGTTCTGTCTTCCACAGCAACACGCAACGTTTCCTTCTCGCTAGTCAGGCTCTGGTTTTTCACGGATACGCGATGCGCCATGATATCGAACGATGATCCGATCTCGGCCAGCTCATCGCGCCCTTCTATTCTAAGGCGATGTTCAAACTGGCCTTCGCCGAATTTTCGCACACCGGCAAGCAGACTGTTCATGGGGCGAGTAACACGTCGGTCCAGCATGATCACGGCAGCCAGCACAATCAGAATACTGGACAATCCGAAAAAGCCTGCAAAGAACTGTTGGCGTTGCATCGCAGACTGTATGTCATCAGCAATACGATTAACGTCTTGCTTTTCCTCCCGTAGCGCCGTCTGGATCATGTCACGAAAGCCTTCATCTATCTCTTCATTAAGCAGTTGTGACAAGCGCCCCCAGTCGGCTACCAGCTCACCGGTGCCCGTTGGCGAAAACTGATCCAGACGCACAATGAGTTGTTTGACGGTAGCGTCAATAGCAGCCAATGCATCGAGGTCTGTTTCTGCATGCCCACCCACCAGCGATATCTTTTGTCCGATGAGGCGTGTCAGGTGACGGGTGTTGTTATCAATCAGTTTGATCAACGCCTGCTTGCCAACGCGCTGATTAGCGTCGCCAATAATGATGGCATCACCATATTGCTTGAACAGCTGGTAGGTGTTGCTCTCCAGCATCAGATAGTTTTCGTAAATGGCATGCGACAGGTTACTCTCTGCCATGTGAGCACGAGAGCTTTGCATGTTCCAGACGCTCAGGGCCGCCACGGATAAACCCAGAAGCAGAATAAGGATTAACGTTATGCGCAGCTGTGTAACGATCTTCATGGGCTAGCTCAATTCAATCCAGACGTGCCAGTAGCCGCTATGCGCCAACCTGTGTGGTGGTACAAGGTGCAATAACCCCTGCCTGTTCATGCACCATTCATGTCGGCTTAAGTGAGTTGTCACTTGGCAGACAAGTCTGTGTCAATCAGAAGCCGTACACTTCGTCTCATACTATTAACCCCTAGAGAGAGATACTTTGAATTATTCAACACCTGTCCTGCTCAGCGCTGTACCACTGCTGGTCATCAGCGCCTATGCGATGAGCGCTGCAGAGCCTGCCAAAACGGTTGCAGACGACATCATAGCCGATCAGCGAGCAGCACTGGCAGCTAGCACAGATGGCGCAGGCTTCGGCCCGCAGTCCCCCCGAGACATCGACACGCTGGATGGCTCAAACAACCGTGCATTTGAGGCAGCGCCTGCGTTCACATCGATGAATCTGTGCAATATCCACTTTCATGAAGGTGCCGAGCACAAAGGCGGTGAGTTCACAAATTATGTGGGTAATGGTGACGGTATGGGCCACAACACCGGATACGCCTATTCCGGCGAGCTCAGTGAATCCGAGCTTGCGCCACTCAGCGCGCCGATAGCCGGTGGCACTCTGGTACCCGGAGACACTATTGAGGTGCATTATGTGCATTCCACTGCGCAAGTTGTGCCCGGCCCAACCTTGGGCGCGTGCCTGAGTGAGTCAATCATGAATCCGCAGCTCCGAGTCGAAACTCAGGTTTATGTACTGGTTAACGACGACAGTGCGATGGATTTCATGGCGCTGACTGAAATCGGTGAAGTGGACGGTTTTCAACAGGCGTTGAACATCCCCGGTGATACCGGTACACCCGTTCAGTATTCAGGCTCTACAACTGGCCCGGGCTATAACGAAAAAGGCTCACCACTGCAAGTATCCTGGAGTGTGCGGCCGGAAGTTGCTAAGGTGAATATCGCCACGGTTGGGGCATGGCTGGAAGGCAATGTATTTGATGAAGAACTCGCCCACGGCGTTCGGAACCTGGTGATGAATCAGGACTTGCTGTCAGACGCTGCCAACTAGTCAGGCGCTGCTGTCGAACGCTTTGTTAACTTGACAAGAACTGGCAGGCCGTACAGTTGAGCGGCTTGCCCACCCAATAACCATAACAAGTCGTGTAATAGTATTGATTCAGGGCTGGATCCCCGCAGAAGCGGGATCCAGCCCTGCGTTAACGCAGATTTTCGCCCGCGCCAGAATGACGCAATTGCCTATATAGACCTTGATGTGAGGCCATCCACACCCTCTTTCATGAACGGTTCCTGCCAGTAACTCTGCAGGAATGGTTGCATTGACCGACAACTGTAAATATACTCAGGACTCGATAGTGAAAGAGAAAAATGACCATGCAGGATCTCACCAAGCGACAGCAGGAAATCCTGCGCATGATCCAGTCACATATCGATCGCACAGGATTCCCGCCAACGCGAACCGATATCTGTGAGCATTTTGGCTTTCGCTCTCCCACAGCCGCTGATGATCATCTGCGTGCGCTGGAGCGCAAGGGCGCTATCGAACTGATCCCCGGCACTTCACGCGGTATTCGTGTACTCACCGAATTCGAAGAAGACGGTATTCCACTGGTGGGTCAAGTAGCGGCCGGTGAACCCATCGTATCCGAAGCAAACGTTGAAGAATACCTACCTGTCGACCCCGATCTCTTCTACCCGCATGCCGACTATCTGCTGCGCGTCAACGGTACGAGCATGCAGAATGTCGGTATTCTCAATGGTGACCTGCTGGCGGTACATGCCACCGAGCACGTCGAGAATAATCAGATCGTTGTTGCTCGTGTCAACGATGAAGTCACCGTCAAACGCTTCCGGCGCCGTGGCAATATTGTCACTCTGCTACCGGAGAATGATGAATTCGAGCCCATCCGGGTGGATTTACGCGAAGAAGAATTCAGCATAGAAGGTGTCTATGTGGGTGTACTGCGGCGCGATTCATAACCGTCGCGAGGCAAGCCCTTAACAAGACTGCGCCCTTTTCCGCCTGCACCACGACCAACCCTCCCGCTACGCCAAACCGTCATGGATCCCGCGCTTGATGCCTTGTTGAAATCCCAGCCTGCGCTTTGGCGTGGCGGTGATCGATACAACGATGAATCCGCTTTTCCAACCGGCTTTGCGTCTCTGGACAACGCTCTGCCAGGCCGTGGATGGTGTGTAGGTGGTGTGACCGAACTGCTGGCCAGTGAACACGGTATTGGTGAGCTAAGCCTGCTTTTACCGGCGCTGAGCCGCATCACGAGCACTCAGGGCCAGTGGGCGGCGTTCATCAATCCCCCGTACGTGCCCTACGCACCGGCACTGAGTAATGCCGGCATCCGGCTGGATCGCCTGCTGATTGTCGATAGTAAAAATGATAACGACACCCTGTGGGCCAGCGAACAGTTGCTGCGCACCGGGCTGTTTACGAGTGTGGTGGCCTGGGTGCAACGCAGCAGCGCGCAAAAGCAACGTCGGTTACAGCTGGCAGCAGAGGCTGGCAAGAGCTGGGCAACGGTCTATCGTCCTCAGCACGCGGCCCGTGAGCACTCACCGGTCTCGGCGCGCCTGCAGCTCGATATCGTGGCTGCACAGCTGCAGGTTACCCTCATCAAGATTCGTGGAGGCCGTGAGCAGAGCGTCATTATCGACCCCGCCGAGTTCGATGCATCACAGGGCGCTGAGTGGCCAGTGCCCGTGCCCCGATGATATGGCTGGCACTGTACTTCCCCCAGCTGCCCATCGACCGGCAGGACTACAGCAGCGCTGATGAGCCTCGTGCCATAGTCCTCCAGGAAGGTGCACGGCGACGCATCATGGCCTGCAACCCGTGCGCTGCCGACAGCGGTGTCCGGGCGGGCCTGGCTCTGAAAAATGCCTACGCCCTGATACCTGATCTGATCACCAGCGACTTCGATGAAACAGCGCAGCAAGCTCATCTGGAACAACTCACCCTGTGGGCACTGCAATACTCATCACGGGTCACCCCTGAGCCCCCCGATCTGATCCTGCTGGAAATAGCCGCCAGTCTGAAGCTCTTCGGCGGATTAGAGGCGCTGCTCAAGCGCCTGCTGACCGAAGCAGCCAGGCAACACGTGCGCCTCTCAACCGGTATAGCACCGACGCCTTCGGCGGCTACGCTGTTTGCCCACGCTGGCATGCATCACCCGGTTATCAGCGAGTCATCATTGCGGGAAACACTGGCCGATGTGCCGGTTACCTATCTGTCGCTGGATGCTTTCACGCTCAAAGGTTTACGCCAGTCCGGCGTACGCACTCTGGGGGAGCTGTACAAGATTCCACCCGCTGCCTTGACCCGGCGTTTTGGCAGCACTTGCACGGATCTACTCTACAAACTGGATGGGCGTTTACCAGACCCCAGAGAGTCCTACCAGGCTCCTGAGCATTTCTATCAGGCCGTTGATCTGCCGTTGGAAGCCCCGGATACCGGTGCATTGTCGTTTCCGCTCAATCGGTTGCTCGGCTCACTGGGTGGCTATCTGAAGGCCCGTGATCTAGGTATACGGCATCTGGACATCGTGTTATTTCATCACCGCCGCACGACCACGCGTGTGCCATTGAAGTTTCTTGATGCCACTGCCAATACTGCGCATCTTTTCCGAGTGGCGACAGAACGCCTTGGCGCCTTGCAGCTTGAAGCCCCGGTGGTCAGTCTGGCGCTGGAATCTGCCGAACTGGCCAGTCTGCAGCGCGAAGGCCGGGATCTGTTCCAGAAAAGTCAGGCGCAGGCGAGCAGCATTGAGCAGGTTCTCGACAAGCTGGTCGCCCGACTAGGCAAGGGCGCTTTGTATACTGCCCTGCCCGGTGATGATCATCGGCCGGAGAAGGCCTGGATGTCGGCATTACTGGAGCGTCAGAATGCTCCCATACGATGGCCAGCCCGACCCGTCTGGCTATTACGGGAACCTGAACCATTACGTCAGCAGGTCCAGCTGCAAACGTTGCCCGAGCGCATTGAGAACGGCTGGTGGGACGATACGGATGTGCGCCGGGACTACTACATCGCAAGCACCGCCAGTGGCGCCTATTACTGGGTGTATCGTCATCGTCGCGATCCTCATCAGCTGTGGGTTCACGGTCTGTTTGCGTGATCTGTGTCACGTCCTGACCTATCAGCGGGGCTAAGATCTTCCGGATTTTTGAGCTTGATGCCATCAAGTTCGCAGGCTACTGGTTCTCACTTACAGGCCTCACTGACATGTGAGGCACAAATCGGAGGTCAACCGTTTCGATTTCAGGCCGCTAACCTTAAAACGACAGACACAATGCGAACCAATCGAGGCACAAACCGCTCTCGAAAAGCCTTTGAAAAACCAGCCGATGCCTGCCCTCACAATCAACAAGATCAGCCCCCTGACTCGTTACCTGACAACAGGCAGCACGAGTGCGCAATCGGCTGCGCGTCGTGCTCAGCCAGATTGCAGGTACGCCGATTTGCCGGCATTGCATACGTACAACGATGTTCAAGGACGAACCCTTTATTGATGAACATGCAGCACGCCCGTAAAGATCACACCAAAATCCTCATCGGTGCCGGATTTCTGGCTGTATTTACACTCATGATTCTAGTGACCTGGTTGTCGATGAGTACGCTGCAATCAATCAACTCTGGTATGTCCGAAATCATTGAAGATACCGGCCAGAAGACAACGCGCGCCTATCAGATGCGCGATGTTATCCGTCTGCGCTCCAGCGCTGTACGCTCATTGTTGCAAACAGAAAACACGGTTGATCGGCAGCGTATATTCGACAAACTCATACAGTACACAACGATTTACCAGACCTCACGAGCCGAGCTTGCCAATCTGGGTGCCAACGAACGCGAGCAAGCTATTCTCGAGGAAATCAATGAGGCTGATATACGGGTCTCGTCGGCTTATGAGCGTGCCAACACACTCATTTACGCCGACGACCAGGACGTCATTGCTCTCAAAGGTGCCCTCAGCGAAGTGCAGCTACAGGAACTGGTGTTGCTCAATCATCTGAACGATCTAGTACAGCTGGAAAAAATGCTGGCGGATGAAGCATTGGCCAACAATCAGAAAACGTATAAAGAGACGCAACGCTTACAGATCTATATCGTCTGTGCGGCTTTCGCTCTGTCGATGATTATTTCCATCATGGTTATAGCGCGTGTGGCACGAGCCAACAAGCGTATCGCTCATCTGGCTAACCACGATGATCTGACCGGGCTACACAACAGGCGCTCATTCGAGCAGCATCTACAGTACACAATAGATAATGCCGAACGCAGCGACAATACGCATGGTCTGCTGTATCTGGATCTTGACCGGTTCAAGATCGTTAACGATACCTGCGGGCATCATGCGGGTGATCAGCTACTGATTCAACTCACCCAGATGATGCAGGAGCGTCTGCGACGCGGTGATCTGTTTGCCCGTGTTGGTGGTGATGAATTTGCCATCATCGCGCAGGGCAAGACGTTTGAAGATATTCGCAGGCTTGCCGAGGACTTGCGTGTCATCGTCAGCGAATACACGTTTTGCTATCAGGAACAGAGCTTCAAGGTCAGTCTGAGTATTGGTGTCACGCCAATCGACGGACAGATCCAGAGCATCGAACGGGTGCTGGCTGATGTGGACTCTGCGTGTTATGTCGCCAAACAGTCTGGCCGTAACCGGGTACATTTGACACAGGATGACGACGCTGAGGTCGTCAAGTATCGTAGTAATCTGGCAGGCATTCAGGCTATTCGAAAAGCGCTGGCCGACGATCGGTTGTCACTGTTTTATCAACCGATATTTCATATAGAGGAAAAATCGGTCAAGTTGGCGCACTGCGAAATTCTGCTCAGAATTCGCAGCGAAAACGGTGAGCTGTATTCCCCCACGCGGTTTATTCCGATTGCGGAGAAATACAACATCATGACCGAGATCGATCAATGGGTTTTCACGCATGTGATCGACTGGCTGTCGGCTCATCAGGCCGACCATGTGATCCCGCGCTTGCTGGTCAATCTGTCGGGCCTGTCGTTTGCCGATGATGATTTCAGCAAGTTCATTGTGGAGCGACTCAGTCGTGGTGATGTTGATCCTTCGTACATTGCCTTTGAAATTTCCGAGGGAGCAGCCGTCAAGAACTTCGAGAAGGTCAGTCAGTTCATTGACCGTATTCGTGCACTGGGCTGTGAGCTGGCACTGGATGATTTTGGTTCTGGCTTCTCAAGCTTTGCGTACTTGAAGAGACTCTCTTTCGACTATCTCAAAATCGATGGATCACTGGTGCGCAATATTGCAACCAACAGTGTGGACCGCGACATGGTGGCTGCGATCAATCAGATTGGCCATACCGTCGGTGCTAAAACCATTGCTGAATTTGTGGAAGATGATGCCTCGTTGAACTGCCTGCGTGAGATGAACGTTGACTATGCACAAGGGTATGGCTTGCGCATGCCCACCCCACTTGACCAGCTAGCTGATGAACTCGACAAACGCCAGGAAGGCGATTCAGGCCATGTAGAGATCAATGGCAGGAGTCTGGCCCGCCAACATCAGTCTGGCGATGCTATCAAGTCCAACCCGTCAGACGGTGGCGACCAACCCGATAGCAATGATGATCAGCTGCCGGTAGATTATCGCAAGGCTTCCTGAAAGAGGCCGCCTGATCTCATTGCTACGCGTTGCCCGGTCCATTGCCAGACAGTGAGCCCGCTGCGCTGGATGTTGTTGCAAAACCCTGTTTGAGCTCGTCCTCTGTCGGCTCCCGAACACTGACCACAGCCAGCGTAAAGTTCAGAACTTGCCCGGCCAATGCGTGATTGGCATCCAGCACGACCGTGTCGTCACGGATCTCGGTGAGTGTGACCATCTGCGGTTCACCCCCTTCCACCAACGCTTTGAATCGCATACCAACAACAATTTCCTGAGATTGTTGCTCAATGGATTCACGCGGCCATTCGGCAATCAGTGTTTCATCGGCATAACCGTAACCATCCTCCGGGTAGATGGTTACTGCCACAGGATCCCCTGCACGCTTGCCGGTCAGCTCTCGCTCCAGACTAGGCAGCAGTGCGTTCGTGTTGTGCATGTATACCAGCGGCAGGTCTCCCTGCGAGCTGTCTATCAGCTCACCAAAACCGTTGGTGAGCTGGTAGTGCATGGACACGACGCGATGGTCGTCGATGATCAGATCGTTATCGGGCATGTCGGTGTTATTGCAAGTCCGGGCTAGAAATTACCAAAAAATGCCGGTTTGGTCTGACGCCGGCGTTGCAGCATAACGACAATACCCAGCAGCAACAATGCAGGAATGTAGAACACTTCCTTTGCCACACGCTCCGCCGGTATCAACACCTGATCCACTTTAACCAGAGGGTCTGAGTAGAAGTCAAACATCTGCAGCGTCTGGAAAAATGCGGTTCCGGCAAACGGCTCTTCCAGCGTAGCACCGTCCTCTTCCATGATGATGGTCAGGCCTGCCTGTTCCAGACGTGTTTCCCCATCACCCGCTTCACCCAGATCAGCCAGCAACGTTAGCTGAGCCATTTTGTCCGGAAAGTCGAAATCCGGACCGGTGACACGCAAACGCAGTGGCTCGCCCACCGGATGATCTTCAGCCAGCTGAACCAGCTCTGTGCTGGGTAACAATTCAAACGGCGGTTGTACCTTGTCCAGCCAGTAACCCGGGCGAAATAATGTGAACGCGATCAGAATCAGCATTAACGACTCATAAATCTTGCTGCGTGCCATGAAGTAGCCTTGCGTCGCTGCGGCAAACAGCATCATGGCGATAACCCCTACAACGAAGACGAACACGGCCTTGAGCGGTGTGACATCTATCAGCAGCAGTTCAGTGTTGAAGATAAACAGAAACGGCAACAGTGCTGTTCGAATGTCGTAGGCGAAACCTTGCAGACCCGTCTTGATAGGATCTCCACCTGATATGGCACTTGCCGCAAAAGCGGCCAGGCCCACCGGCGGCGTATCGTCTGCCAGTATGCCAAAGTAGAAAACAAACATGTGCACCGCTATTAACGGTACAACCAGACCTTGCTGCGCTCCGACCGACACGATGACAGGCGCCATCAAGGATGATACGACGATGTAGTTTGCCGTTGTCGGCAAGCCCATACCCAGTAGCAAACTCATGACAGCAACCAGGAGCAGCATGACGATCAGGCTGCCACCAGACAGAAATTCAACAAACTCACCCACCACCTGATGTGCGCCGGTGAGTGACACAGTACCGATAATGATACCGGCAACGCCCGTTGCCACACCAATTGGCACCATGCTGCGAGCACCATTGACCATACCGTCGCCAAAGTCCTGGAAGCCACGGCGAATGGAGGTGCCCATAGGCTGGTTCTCAGACTTGCCAGCACGCAGGATAGTCTTCAACGGGTGCTGAGTCAGTACGATGAAGATCATGGCCATGGATGCCCAGAACGCAGACAACGCCGGTGACAATCGCTCGATGAGGATGCACCACAACAGCACAATGATCGGCAACAGAAAATACAAGCCTGTCAGCGCCACTTCACCCGGACGTGGCAGTACCAATAACGGTGCGTCGGGGTCATCCATTTTCAGTTCAGGACGACGCGCGCTGATATTGATCAGAATGAGGTAGGTAACCAGAAAGATGCCTGCAGCACCGAAAATAGTCATACCGGGGAAAGCTGTACTGATCCAGCCAAGGCCGTAGTAGACCAGTGCGCCAAGTGCCACGAACGCCAGAAAACCAAACAGAAAACCGATTAGCTTCTGCATCAGAGTAATGTGTGAGGGCGGCTTTTCCAGACCCGTCAAATCCAGCTTCAGTGCTTCGAGGTGCACGATATAAACCAGTGCAATATAAGAGATCAACGCAGGCAACAAGGCGTGCTTGATGACTTCCGGGTACGAGATACCCGTGAATTCCGCAATCAGGAACGCAGCCGCACCCATCACCGGTGGTGTCAGCTGTCCGTTGGTTGATGATGCCACTTCCACCGCGCCGGCTTTCTCCGCCGAGAAGCCTGTGCGCTTCATCAAGGGGATGGTGAACGTACCCGTGGTCACTACGTTGGCAATGGATGAACCGGAATAGATGCCGCTCAACGCAGACGCAACCACGGCAGCTTTTGCAGGACCGCCGCGAAAGTGACCCAGTGAACCAAACGCCAGCTGGATAAAGTAGTTACCCGCGCCCGCCTGCTCCAGCAGCGCACCAAAAAGTACAAACAGAAAAATCATGGATGACGCAACGCCCAGCGCAACGCCGAACACACCCTCACCCTGCATCCAGTAATGCCACATGGCTTTACCAAACGAGGCGCCCTTCCATTGCACGACATCGGGCAGGAACTGCGCATCGCCGAAGAAGACATAGAACACGAAGACACCCGCCACAATCAGCATGGGCAGGCCGAGCGATCTGAATACGGCAGTGGCCAGCAGGATAAGTCCAAAAGCCGAAATCAGAATATCTGATGTGGTTGGCAGACCCGCTCTACCCGCAATATCGTCTTTGAACACAATCAAGTAAAGACAGACCACGACGCAGGCTACCGCCAGCAGCCAGTCGTATGCCGGTACCCTGTCTTTCGGGCTGCCTTTGAACAATGGATATGAGAGACAGGCCAGTGCCATGGCAAACGCAAGGTGAATGACTCGAACCTCACTACCATTGAAAATCAAATTGATACCAAACTCTTCTGAGAGCCAGAAAGGTACGGCAGATGAGACATACAGCTGGAATGCGCTCCAAACAAAGGCAACGAAAGCTATAAAAACCCCGATTCCGCCTGATGGACTTCGCCCGCCAGTATCGATCGAGGTATAGGCCTCAAGATCTGAAGCAGACCCCGTATTCGGGCTGACTTTGTCGGCGGTGGCATTCATGCGCAGGACTCTTTTGGTTGTCTGGCCGCGGGACGTCAGCCAATGCCAGACTGGATGTGATCATACGACGATCGCGCCGTAACGAGAAAAATCTGGCCCGGGCAGCTCGGTGACGCTACCCGGGCCAGATTAAAAACCGGCATTCAGACCTTGTTCACGTAAAAGGATCCAGACGCCGGCACCTACTTGGGGATTACATCCAGCCACGTTCCTTGTAGTACTTCACAGCACCGTCGTGCAGTGGTGCTGACAATCCGTCAGAAATCATTTGCTCTTCCTGCAGACCGGCGAACGCAGGATGCAACTTCTTGAAGTCTTCGAAGTTATCGAAAATCGCTTTCACGACAACATAAACCACTTCGTCTGAAACATCAGCCGAGGATACAAACGTGGCGCCAACCCCAAACGTGCTGTTGTCCTTGTCCTGCCCCTTATACATCTCTGCCGGAATGACGGCAGTACGGTAAAACGGGTTTTCTTCGATCAGCTTGTCGATAACCGGGCCAGTGACGTCAATAAAATCCACTTCGCAGGTATTAGTGGCCTCAGTGACAGCCGCCGCCGGATGCCCGATGGTGTAGGTCATGGCATCGAACTTATCATCGCAAAGCGCCTGAGCCATTTCAGAACCTTTCAGTTCTGATGCTACCGAGAAGTCATCAATGGTCATTCCGTATGCATCCATTACCACTTCCGCTGTCGCGCGAACGCCTGATCCGGGCGCACCGACGTTGAAACGCTTGCCCTTCAGATCTTCAAAGGATGTGATGCCTGATCCGCCTTTTGCCATTAGGGTAAACGGCTCGGGGTGAACGGAGAAAACCGCACGCAGAGCTTCGAACTTGCCCTGATCTTCGAACTTGGACGTGCCGTTGTAGGCGTGGTACTGCCAGTCAGACTGTGCAACACCGAATTCCAGCTCACCGGCTCGAACGGTGTTGATGTTGTAGATGGATCCGCCGGTTGACTCGGCAGAACAACGAATGCCGTGGTCTTTACGGCCTTTGTTGACCAGACGGCAGATGGCGCCACCTGTTGGATAGTAGACACCAGTAACACCACCGGTGCCGATGGAAATGAACTGCTGTTGGGCTTGCGCGGTTCCAGCCAGCAATCCGGCAGCCAGCAGGCCACCTGTGAGTGCAATACGTGTATTCATCAACTATTCCTGATTTGAGAAGATTCGTGGGAGTGGTTTGGAGCTTGGACTTGATTCCAGCCAGTTCAAACAAACATCCCTTGGTAGTCTGCTAGTGAAGTCCCGCCACCACGATAAACGTGTTGAAGGACTGGATTCACTGCAGCCGTGCCCCAATGTAACAAAAATGACCCACTCGCTGAAACCCCGTAGGCAACATGAATCAGGAAGATTCTCTACGTTCTGCCAATCCTGCCAGAAACCAGCGCAGAACCTGATCACCACAGACGCGGTAATTACGCGCCTCGGGCTTTCTGAAAAATGCACCCGTCTCGCTCTTGGCCAGCTTGCCACCACCGGCTACGATGAGCTCATGCACCTCTTCAGTGCGCAAAGACAACGCGATGCGTAGCTGCTTGAGCAGGGCGTTATTGATGTGTCGCTCAACAGGCGCTGGCTTGGCGGGCTCAGCATTACCCGGTGGCGGACCTCGACGGTCCAGAATAAGGCCATCGAGCATACCCGTCAGTGCCTGTCGTGGACACGCCTCGTGGCCTGGCTCACCCTCGCGAATTCGCCAGCCAGCGGCCTGCTCTGGCGTAACAGCAACCCCTGCCAGCCCCATCAGGGTAATGGCATCGGCATCGTCTAGCTGCAGGGAATAGCGAATCCGGCGATTTAATTCGTTGTTATCCAAAACTCTCTCTTTGGTCAGGCAATGCGTCAGGAAAACTGCTTAAGCATCTGTTTTAATATGCGAATAGTTCAAAAATACACTGTAAGCGCTTCACAACGTGAGTAATTTTTCGTGACATAAGCCACGTTTTTGGCGTACACGGCTCCTTGTTCATCACTGATTTTGTATGATGCCTGCTGGGGTTACATCTGTTTGGCTCCGAGGTCGGGGCAACGTATTCATCGAGAATCATCCCATGGAGTGGACTGACGTGCTGTGGTATCTACTGATTGGTATGGGTAGTTTAGTGTTGGGATATTCGCTCGGAAGCCGTCGGGCCCGCAAGACAAAAAAACGTGCTCTTCAACAAATGAACGCTCAGTCGCTGGAATTGCTGGACGTCAAAGCGTCGCTCAACGCTTTAAGACAAAGCGCCGGTCAGCAACTTCGCAAGGACAAGGTGCTCAAGCTAGCGCTGCGTAAACTCCAGCGAGCTGATCTGAGATCACGCAAGTTGGGCACGCTGTTGATGCAGCAAAACAAAAAATACTATATCGACATCGCCAAGCTCAAGCTGCAGGCTGTGAAAGCCAACGAGAAGGCTGTACGTGCAACGACCATAGCGCGTCAGGCAACGGTACACCTGAAGCGTCTGGAGCAGGCCTCCCCTGTTACCCAGACCATCAAAGCCCCAGAACCAAAGTCGTACGGTTCAGGTGATCCGGTCACCGTCAGTGTGGTAGATCAAGCCAGATTGAATGCCGCTTGCGATGCTCCCAGTGCTGTTTCAAATCGTGATTCCGACAGGCTCACCAAACTGCGCAGCAGCAACGAGGCCATCGCGCGGGCTCATTCATAGAGCTCGACCAACACTACTCTGCAAGGACTCGGGCAACCAATCTGACTGTTGTCTGATTCTGTTCGTGCAGGCTTGGTGGTATTATTGGCCCGATGTCAGCGAATACCCTTCATATAGACCTCCCCGATGCCCATAGTCCCGGGGTCTGGCCATGGCTCATTGCCCTGATTGCGGGAGCAGCCATGCTCGCTGTATTCGCCCAGAAGCTTTATGCCATTCCTCAATTTCTGCAAGAAAATGCACAACAGATCATCGATGAGTCGGGATTCGAGGGGATAGAGGCGACGATCAATGGACGTGACCTGACATTGACCGGCTCGGTTTCTGTCCAGCAATCGCTGGCGGAGCTTACGAGCAGACTCGAACAGATTGATGGCATCAGGGTTCTGCGCGACGAACTCTCCATAACCGATCCGATTGCTGATGCCGCCGCACAGACCCAAAGCTTTTTACAGGCGTTGGCCAGAATAGACACCTCCAGCGTGGCCTTCCAGCCCGGTAGCGTATCGTTCACAGCGGGAAGTGACCCTGCACTGGAGCAAATCGCCGTGCTGATGAATTCTTACCCGGCCTTACGCATTCGCATCGAAGGCCATACAGACGACACCGGGCCTGAGAGAGTCAATCTGCGACTGTCGCGAGAACGGGCGCAGGCTGTCGCCAATCACCTCGTGAACCGAGGGGTTTCCGACAACCGCCTGATCGCAAAAGGCTACGGCTCGACACAGCCGTTGATAAATGCGACCACAGAATCTGCTCGTGCGCGAAACAGGCGCATCGAGATCAGTTATGTTGACTGATGTAGCAAGCAATCCGGCCATGATGCCCCTACCCCTGCGAGAACCAGCGTGATCTACCTGATTGTTCAAATGATTGTGGCTCTAGTGCTAGCAGCAATTTGCGGCGGTGCTATCGGTTGGCTGGTTCACCGGGCTTCTCACACAAGACACATTGATAACCTGCGACGCTCGCTCGCTCGCCAGCAAAATCAGCTGGTCCAGTCGCAGTCCGAGATCAGCATGCTCACCGATGACTACGAAGACCTGCAGAGACGTTCCCAGGATGAGATTGATGCACTTCGTGAGGAGACTGAGCAGATACCCATTCTCAACACCAATCTTGAAAACTCTCAGTTGATGGTTCGCCAGATGATTCAGAAACACGAATCCAGAGTGCGTAACCTGGATGGTGAGAATCAGTCGCTAACGGCCAGACTGAAAAACTTCGAGGACCGCGATCAGGCCAGCAACACAGTCAAGGCTGAGCTGGATAAAGTGCGGCGCAAGAATCAGTCAACACCTGCGCATGGCGAAGATGCTTCTAACGAGGCGAATGTTGTTGTTCCAGAATTTGATGCGTCTGCACACCCGTTAAACGCTGATGACGGGACCACTCACCCGGCTAACGAATATTCAGCGAGCAACGATACATCAGCAACGCTTACGCAAACCGACGCTAACGATCAGTTGCAAGCGGCTGACGCAGATCTCTCGGCCGGTGATGTGGAAAGTGACATGCCGGATAATGTGCACGCTGAAGATGATGCAGCTGATGCCTACGCTGAGGTAGAGGCGCACTCCGAGGACTATCCAGCAACCGCCTCCCCTGGAGCTGATTCGGACACCGTTGTGGATAACCGAGTGGTTTCCGATAGAAACGTCGCCGCAACCCTTGATCCGCGCATCTCGGACGCTCGATCATCGGGCAGCTGGGCCTCGGCAGCTGTGACCGCAGTATCGTCAGATTCCACAACCATCAACCTGAACGCGGATAGTGATTCGCAAGACGGTGGCGATCCGTTTGATAACGTCATGGAGGTGGGAGACGAGTTACAGCGCGAGCTGGATATTGATGCTGAGGACGACCTGTTACTCGATGGCAGTAACGATGCATCGAACCTGTTCGATCCTGTTGAACAGCGCGACGATCTCAAGCAGATTTTCGGGATTGGCCCGGTTACCGAGAAAGCACTGAACGAACTGGGTATTACCAGTTACTCGCAGTTAGCAGACCTGAAAGGCCACGATATCGACCAGATCGCCAGCGCGCTGGAAATAGTGCCCGGCAGAATCGAACGCGACGATTGGGTGGGCAATGCACGACGCCAGCTTGAGGATGTTCTGGAGGAGCTGTAGCGCAGAGTCTGTGTGCGGGTTAACAAACTGCCACGCGCACCGGCTGACTGAGCCTGATACGCACCAGCTGGCTCAGCATTTGCACAAACACAGAGTCTCCCTGATGCAAGAACACCGGATTAATTGAATACTTTCTTATGCAGCTTCGGACGCTGCTGGATGGCCAAAAGCCTCTGCTCCATAAGTCTGCTTGCATGTTCAACGTTGGCCTATGCCGCCGGTGGTGAAGTGGCTAATTCATCGCTGGATTTTAAAGACTGCACCATTGGCGATGGTGCGACTAGCCTGGTAGCGCAGTGTGCACGCTTAAGCGTAGCGCTGGATTACAACGACGCTACTGGCAACGACACTCTCGAATCGCAAGACACTGCAACAGCCAACACGCTTGAGCTTTCGATTGCGAGGATTCCAGCCAGACGCCAGTCTGATCGGCAAGATGCGTTTACGTTACTGGCTGGCGGGCCCGGCCAGTCGGCCATTGAATCTTTCCCGGCAGTCTCCTTCGCCTTTCGCCACATCATGCGCGATCATGATGTCATCCTGATTGATCAGCGAGGCACCGGCACATCCGCCCGACTCGATTGTCCAGAAGCCCCCGGTTCCATGGGGCTGGACATAGACATCGATGAAGATACGATGAGCACACGTGCGCGAGAGTGCAGAGAGGCACTGCCGCACAATCCTGATTTGTTTACCACCAGTCTGGCAGTCAAGGATCTGGAATACGTCCGGCAAACACTAGGCGTTAGCCAATGGAATCTGTACGGAATATCGTACGGAACTCGTGTTGCCCTGCACTACCTGCGGCGCTATCCCGATGCCGTTAGAACCCTGATACTGGACGCGGTTGTTCCACCCTCAGTTGCACTGGGTCCAGACATCGGCCCGATGGCGCAACGCGCACTGGATCTGATATTCGAACGCTGCGGCGACAGTACCGGTTGTTCTGAAGCATTTGGTGATCTATCCGAACCAACGCTTGAACTGCTGGCCTCACTGGAGGCTGAACCGCGCAACATCACGTTTGAGGATGTTGCGACCGGTAAGCTTACCGACATGACGTTTACCCGTGATCATCTGGCCGTGACCTTACGGCTCATGTCATACAGTGCTCAGACAGCTGCCATTGTGCCATCCATGTTGCATGAAGCCATCGTTGACGGGAACTTTGCACCGTTGGCCAGACAATCGTTACTGCAGACGCGAGCGCTGGGGGACAGTCTGGCGTCCGGTATGCATCAATCCATTATCTGTACGGAAGATGTACCGTTTATCGATACACAGGAAGAGACTTCAAACGCGACAAGCTACCTGGGCGATGACATCACTAGCGCACTGCTGGCCAGCTGTAGACAATGGCCTGCCGGGCGTATGGATGATGACTTCAAACAACCTGTAGTGTCTGCCGTACCCACGCTGATACTGTCGGGCGAAGCTGATCCCATCACCCCGCCTGAATACGGTGATGAGGTTGCACAACACCTCTCGGCAAGCCGGCATATCGTCAATCCGGGTCAAGGGCATATGCAGGCACCCTTTGGTTGCATGCCGGTGTTACTGGCTCAGTTTGTCGACACAGCGAATGCCGGGGATCTGGACATACAGTGCCTGGAGCGTTTGCGAACGCTACCGTTCTTTGTTGATGCGAATGGACCATTGCCATGATCATCGCCGAGCAATTGCACAAGAGCTTCAAACGCGTGGGGGCTGTGAAAAAGCGCCGTCAGCAGCCATCAAGAATTGTGGCAGTCGATTCTGTCAGCTTCACCGCTGGCGATGGTTGCATCACCGGACTACTCGGGCCTAACGGCGCGGGTAAATCCACAACGCTTCGCATGCTGGCAACACTGGTCACCCCAGAGAGAGGCCACGCCCGTATTGATGGGCATGATGTCACTCGTGAGCTTTTGAAGGTACGACGACAACTCGGCTTCATGCCACACAACGCGGGCATCTATCCACGCCTGAGTGCGCGCGAAAACGTTTACTACTACGCACGCCTGTGCGGCTTGAACAAGAGCCAGTCACAAACGCGAGTGGGTGAACTGATCGAGCAACTGAGCATGGAGAAGTTTGCCGACCGACGTGCCAACGGATTTTCGCAGGGACAGAAAACCAAGGTGGCGCTGGCCCGTGCTCTGGTACACAGACCGCAGACCATCATGCTGGACGAACCCACCAACGGTCTTGATGTCATGGCCACCCGTGGACTACGAGAAATAATCAGGCAACTGGCAGCACAGGGTCACTGCATTCTGTTTTCCAGTCACATCATGCAAGAGGTTACGGCACTGTGCGATCACATCGCTATCATCAGTGACGGCAAGATCGCCATGGAAGATTCCTTGACAGGCATCTTGCACAGAACCGGCGAGAGCGACCTTGAAGATGCCTTTGTCAGTGCAACACAGTCCTTGACAAGCGGAAAAGTAGAATGAGCTTTCTGGTTATCATGGTTAAGGAGATTGTGGATAATCTGCGCGACCGGCAAACACTGTTTTATGCGTTGCTGTTCGGCCCTGTGCTGTTACCACTCATGTTGGGAGGTTCACTCGTGGCAAGCTTCAAGCAGTTGTCCATCGATTTTGATGAAGTGAGCCAGCTAAGCGTTGTCAACGCAGAGGCCGCCCCTGAGCTTGTGGAGTTTTTATACAGTAACAATATTGATGTCGTCGATGCACCGAAAGATGTGGAAGCCAGTGTGCGCTATGGCGAAACACTGGTGGTGCTTGAAATTCCAGACGACTTTGCTCAAGGCCTGCGCGACGGTACGCCTGCCCCACTGACCTTACACGTTAACAACGCCGACAAAAATTCAGGCAAAGCGGCGCGCAGAGTGTCCGCCATACTGGGTGTCTATGAACGCACGCTGAATAATCTGCGACTCCAGCATCGGGGTATAGATCCTTCCGTGTTCGACAGCCTGAACGTGGTTCAGAACGATGTGTCTAACGATGGCTCCAACGGGCAATTGCTGGCGTCGATTCTGCCGTTTCTGTTTATCATGTCAATGGTGATGGGCGGCTTTTATCTGGCTATTGATACCACGGCTGGTGAACGCGAAAGACAATCTCTTGAACCGTTGCTGAGCTTGCCGTTATCCAGAACTGCAGTGGTGTTTGGCAAATACGCCGCCACATTGTGCTTCGTGGCGCTATCCAGCCTGCTTACCGCTATCAGTATCTATTGCCTGTTCAAACTTTTCCCCGTTGAAATCATGGGCGGCCAGGTACGGTTCGATGGCAAGACCGTGACGCGCGCCTTTCTGCTCGCCAGCCCCTTGATACCGTTTATATCGGCACTGCTAATCTCTGTGTCTGCGATAACACGCAGCACCAAGGAGGCTCAAACGTATCTGGGTTTGCTTATGGTGATTCCGATGGCGCCGTTTTTCTTGCTGCAGTTTTTAAACGTGAATTCTACACTGACCACCATGCCCCTACCGATGCTCAGTCAGTACCAGCTACTGGAAAGCGCGGTGCTCGGGGATACCATTCCCATACTGCACGTGGTGTTGTCAGTGGTGGGTACGCTGGGTGCTACGGCATTGTTGTTGATGCTGGCGAGTCGCCTGTATCAGCGTGAAGGGTTACTGGATTGAAGTAGTAGGGTTTTTAGCACGTAGCGATGAATTATCAGGATGTTTCATTCCCTGACCGATAAGTCGACGAAAACACATCCTCTATAGCGCCAAAACGGAAGTCCGCCAGTAACTGTTGCGTCTTGCGATACGTGCTGTCGAGGTTCTGGTAGTGAGTGAACCGGGCAAATCGACGCGGCATCTTCACGCGCGGATGATCGGCATCGAATTCCCAGGGATGCACATAGAAAATCAGCCGAGACCCTTCCCTGTGAATCCGGTTTATCAGCTTTCTGGTTAACGAATAGGGATACAACCTGAAATACCCGCCACCACTCATGGGAACATTCAAGCCATGTTTGCGGCCCTTGATGTTCAACTGGCAAGTACTCAACGGAATCTCAAACAGACGATTGCCTGCTGGCGTTTTCAGCCAATGTGGATGCCGTATCGCATCTGAAATTCCATAGCGGTAGTTATTAACTGGAAAGACACTGGAGTCGTAGAGAAACCCCTGGTCAAGCAGGATATCGTGCGCCCACAGTGATGCGGACGTGATAGAAAAAAATGGTGCACGATATCCCTCAACCGCACCACCTGTCAGCTCTTCCAGAATCAACTTTGAACGGCGCATATCACGGCTGAATTCTTCCGGAGTCTGTTGATAGACAAAGCGGTGTGAATACCCATGAGAACAGATTTCGTGCCCCCGACCGGCTATCTCTTTAATGATGTCCGGGGTTCGCTCTGCCTGGTACCCAAGCACAAAAAACGTAGCTCGGGTCGAGTTCTGTTCCAGCAAGTCCAGCAGCGGATCCAGACCTTTGCGTAGTCGAGGTGTAAAGTCAGACCAGTGCTTCATGTCGATCTCCAGACCCTGATACCAGTCTTCAAGATCGACACTAAACACATTTACCGGCTCGTCTATCGTGTTCAACGTTGACTACCTTTAACACTAACCTGAGTAATCGTGACACGAGACACCAGCGCCACGATCGTCAACAGGCTCACTGCATAGACAACAAGCAGTGATAGCCAAACGTGCGCCTCTGCATGCATCACTGCATAGGCGACAACGGCCCCGATAACCGACAATAACCACAAGATGGCGACACTAACGCGTTCACTGCATCCCAGACGGACCAGCCTTTGTGATAAATGATCCCGCCCACCCTGGCTTACTGGCTGCCCGCGTAACTTGCGAGTGACGATGACAACCGAGGTATCCAACACGGGAACAGCGAGCACCAGCAGCGGTATCAACAACACCCACGGAAACGCGACGGAGGACACTGAATCAGAGGTTGTCAAGGTCACGCTCGAAGCACCGAGCACCAGGCCTATCCACAGCGATCCGCTATCGCCCATGAAAATCCGCGCAGGATTGATATTCAGTAAAAGAAAATCTGCCAGTGCGCCAGACAGTCCTATCAACGTGATTCTCAAGGAATCATGCGTACCTGACGCATCCTGTAACAGAACTACCAGGGATACGGTGGCAGTCAATGCTACACCAGCTGCAAGACCATCCATGTTGTCGAGCAGATTGATACCATTGGCAATCGCCACCATCCACACCATGTTTACAATCAGGGTCAGCCAGTGATGTTCAGCACCGAATAGTGACCCAAGCTGCGGCCATTGCCCGATGAGAACCACCAGGCTCGCAGCAAGGCATTGGGCAAACAGCTTGATAGCAGGGCTGCATTGGCGTACATCGTCAAGAAAACCCACAAAGAACAACAGGCTAGCGCCGGCAAAGATAGCGACCACCGACGCATCAAGCTCACTCGACACAATCCATAATGCACATGAGAATGCTACAAACATAGCTACACCACCCAAGCCTGGTGTGACCTTGGTATGCCACCGGTCAACGGTGGGTTCAATTGCACTGACATGGCGTACGGCAGGATTGAATACAATCAGTAACACACCCAGCAGACTCACTGCAAAAGCCAGACTGAACACCATCAACGCAGACATCAAACGAGTGCCATTCGACTCGTTTCGTAATGAATTACCTGATCTATAATGTCATCCAGCGAATGCCTGGGCTTGTACCCTATTTGTTGTGTCAAGCGTGTCAGATCGGGAACACGGCGCGGCATGTCTTCGAAAGCACCGTCTCGATAGACCTTCTCGTAGGGCACCAATACGATAGACGAAGTTGAATTCGCACGGGCCTTGATTTTCCCGGCAAGCTTTCTGATCGATATCTCAGTGAGACCGCCAATATTGAATACCTTACCCGCAGCGTTGGCGTCACTGCAAAGACGATAAGTAGCATCAATGGTGTCCAGCACAAGATTGAACGTTCGGGTCTGATCACCGTTGCCGTATACCGTCATCGGCTCCCCACTCACGGCCTGCTTCACCATACGCGGAATGACCATGCCGTATTGAGCGCTCTGCCGTGGACCCACCGTATTGAAGAATCTGGCAACGACCACGCTGAGGCCTTTCTCGCGGTGATACGCCAGCGCCATAGATTCATCAACAGCCTTGGAGCTTGCATAGCTCCAACGTGTTGTCTCAGTCGGGCCACTGAGGGTATCATCGCTCTCGTTGAACGGCACCTTCGTGCCCTTGCCGTAAACTTCAGAACTCGACGCGATAAACACCGGTTTACCCAGGTCGCTACACAGCTCCAGAATAATCTCAGTGCCGTGAATGTTGGTTTTCATGGACTCGATCGGTTTCTTGAGAACCAGTGATACACCGACGGCTGCAGCCAGGTGATACACAATATCGCACTGGCTAATCAGCAATTTCATCTGATTTCTGTCGGTAATGTTACCGACTTCGAAAGCGAAATCTGGAATTTTAAGCAAGCTCTGTATATTCTGTCTGGAGCCAGTGGAAAGGTTGTCCATTGCCAAAACGCCAAACCCCTCAGCTAACAACTTTTCACAAAGATGTGACCCGATAAAACCGGCGCCGCCGGTGACTAACGCTTTCCTTTTCAGCATGTTTTTGTATTTTTTGGAACTACTGTACGAATTGTAAAGTCAAACTGCATACCCCGTCCATGCAGTGTTCATATTATCGGTAGTGCTTGATGCAAATTATCAACAGGTGTCTTAAGTGAAACGTCGTGTCCCGCAAGTACCATTGGAAAAGACAGAACTACTCGGATTCCATGCTCATCCCGGCACTGCCGTCGACTACATGAACGCTGTCGCTGAGCATATAGAACATCGCAAACCACTCACTGTGCTGTACCACAACCTGCATACGCTATATGGCTACTTTACTTCAATAGAGCTCAAGCAATCGTTTGATGGCACTACCATCATTGTCGACGGAATGGGTGTTTTGTTCCTGTACAAGTTGGCAGGGTTTCCGCTAAATCGTGACAATCGCCTAACCTACGTGGATTTCATATTTCCCATGATGGAGCTGGGTCGAGATAAAAGCTGGCGTATATTTCACATTGGCCAGGACAGCCAGACTCAGCAAATCGCTTTTGATCGTATCCGTGCTCATGCACCCGGCATCGTCATTGACGGGCAGGATGGATTCTTCAACAAGGACACCAGAGGTCAGGACAATATTGATCTGGTTCAGCGTATCAATGATTTCAACGCTGATCTGTTGTTGGTAGGTCTTGGAACCCCGGCTCAGGAGCTCTGGGTTAATGCCAACCGGGCGTCATTAAACACAACCGTCGTCATGACATGTGGTTCCTGTATGGAGTATGTAGCGGGAAAAGTGGGGACCGCTCCTCGCTGGATGGGTAGAGCCGGACTCGAATGGTTATACCGGTTATTCGAAGATCCCAGGCGTTTTGCCTGGCGCTATCTCGTACAGCCCTTTTTACTATTCGGACATTTGTGGCGACATCACAGAGCGAACAGCAACCGCGATAGTAGCAGCGACAGCGCCCAAAGCAGCAACAGCAACAGCAACAGCAACAGCAACAGCAACAGCAACAGCAACAGCAACAGCAAAAGTAATAGTAATAGTAATAGTAATAGTAATCAAATTAACGATATCGTCGATAGCAATAACAGAAACGATAGAAACGGCCGCGACGACAACAACGATCAAATCTCGAACAAGCCATGAAAATTCACTTGCTGCAAGCAACCCGAAAAACCTTTTGTCGATCAAACAAGGACACTAACGGAAGCTACGGAACTCTTAACGATTTTGGCAACAGTCTGACGTCTCGGTTACTGACGCTGTACAAGAAAATGGCGATGAACTTCCCCGAGTTAAGTCCAGCTTATGCATCAGCCATTCTGGGTGCTCAAGGGCATGAGGTCACCTATGGCGAAAACGAGGAAAATCCGGCTGCCGATATAACGTTACTACAGAGCTCACTGGTACATTTTAACGAGGAGATTCGTTGGGCAAAATACCTGAAGGCCCAGTACCCGGCAATGCGTGTCGGATTTTTTAACGGCGTTAGCGACGTACTGTTTGATGAAATTCTGAAAGCGGCTGATTTCGTCATCAGTGGAGAAGTTGAAAGCGCTCTGATGACAGGTGATATCACCGAATTTGACGGTCGGGTTTTTGGCGGTATGATTCAGGACCTCGACAGTCTGGCTTTCCCGGACTGGTCTCACGCCAAGCGGCAACGATACGCACTGACAGGGGCGCAGAGGAATACCCGCCTCGCCCCCATGTTGGCGAGTCGTGGCTGCCCGATGTCATGCAGCTACTACTGCACATACCCGCTGGTTCAGGGCAAACCACAACGCAAGCGTTCAATAGATAATATTGTTGCCGAAATGGCGACTCTAAGACACCAGTACGGTGTAAACCTGATTCTCTTTCGCGACCCTATCTTCACACTGGATATGAAGCGTACAAAAGCCCTGTGTCATGCCATCCTTGAAGCTAACCTCAATGTCAAATTCATCATAGAAACGCACTGCAAATTCATTGATGAGGAGATGGTAGAGCTACTGGCCCGCAGTGGCTGTGCTGCTATCCAGTTTGGCATCGAGAGTGGCAACCTTGAAGTGATGGCATTATCAAAACGCAAGGTAGGGCATCTGGATAGCCAGAAAGACGTCATAGCCCTGTGTGAGAAATACAAGATCAAGGTATTCGCGCTATTCATGCTGGCCTACTTCGATGATACCGAAGAGACCATCCATCAAACAATTGAATATGCCAAGAGCCTGAACCCCTATGGTGCGCAATTTACAGTGGCCACCCCTTACCCGGGCACACCGTGGTATGAGGAATTAAAGCGAGAAAACCATCGCTTTCAATTGAGCGAGAACTACGACGATTACACTCAGTATCAGCTGGTGTATCAACATCCACACCTAACGGCAGAAGCTGTGACCCGACTGAAAAACAAGGCCTACCGCGACTTCTACTATCGACCCACTTATATCAAGAAGCATCATCTGCAGATGGGTGGCTAGCCAGTCGCCAGTTTGCCCGTCGTCATCTGCTGGCAATCCAATGCCTGACTTGGAGCTGCTCACTATTCTCTACTCTCTACTTACTACTCACATGAAGGGAGCCGTTGAAATGAAGTAGCACTGGCACCGTCTGTACCGTTATCAACACATACGCCTCTGGCAGGGTCAGTTCGGTAGTAACCGGTATGCCCAGCCTGGCAAACCTACAAATCCATTTCCACGTAGTCGATTTCCAGAAAGTCGTCTACCTCTTTCAACCAGACATCATTGACAAATGCCACATGATCCGCGTGGTTGTTGTATTCATCGTAGGCACGTTGCGACATGAAAAACATGGTCAGTCCAAAGTCATAGTTGTTTTTCTTACCGACCTGACGCTGCAACTTCAGTTCGATCACATTGGGCAACTTACCCAACGCCTTGGCCTGTTCGAGAAACTGCTTCTCCTCCACTGACTCCGGAGCGTGCTTAAGGCTGAATGCGACAGTATGCTGAATCATGATCTCTCTTACAAACAATAAACATTGAAACACCCGCACTGATGGTGCGGGTGTTTCTCATTACGAAAACAATCCGTTTTCTAGTAGCTTGACTTACACTCAGGAGTGTCACGGCTTGGCAGCCCGATAGCCGCAAACGATTCCGGATCGATGCCTAAGGTCTGATTAACACCTTCAACCACTGATACGACTTGTGTAGCGAGTGAACCATCGTCCATCTCGGCCACTTCAATGACAAAGTTAGTACCAATTGCCTGGCGATTGCTATCCAGCGTAATCATGCCATTGGGTGCGTCCAACTCAAGTGATGCCAGCTCGGCACGAAACTTTACATGGCCATCAGAAAGATCGCCGTCAATGCCATTCAGTGCCTGAATCATTGCATTGGTAGCGTTGTAGTAACCTGTTCCCAGCAACGACGGTGAAGGAAAACGCTCTTCCGGCGGGAACGCATCCTGATAGGCCTTGACATAAGTCTGCCATTTTTCGTTATCC
>ENA-ORXT01000921-ORXT01000921.1-marine-metagenome-genome-assembly--contig:-NODE-921-length-42472-cov-44.894233_pt1 | contig 42472 bp, 31 predicted proteins | sample MGYA00237868_ERZ511482 | MGnify/ENA metagenome assembly ERZ511482 | reverse complement strand
ACCTGCTGTGAAAATGTATCATTATCAACCAGATCATTCCTCTCAATTAAAACTATTTTAATATCGAACTCAGGTTAATACCAATTCTGTTTTTAGATGTCGTGTAAATATTCTGAATTAAATACTTTAAGATCAAGTCAAAAAACGCAGTCATAGCCGTAGATATGGCGAGTATTTTTAACGCTGAGATTAGATAATTTAAGCAGAATATACCGTGTAAGGCGGCACGAGTTATGCGACATACTAATGTTTAAATGGTATAAGACGGAGCTTAATAACTAAGGGCATCAAGGGTCTTTATTTCTATCCATGATCTGATAGAGTAATCGGTATTTCTTAAATTCATAAAAAAAGCATTAAAACTATTTCACTTTTCACCGCTGAGGTTTATTATTACTATACCAGGGGCGTTGACCTTGGCTGATTGTATAAAACTCTTGGACTTTTTTCTACTTTTTGTAGTCTCGAGCGGGCACGGAAACTTTCTTCTCTTTTCCATGATTACTTTCTTTGTCTGAATCACGGATTATACGGATTAGTGGATTTCACAGATAATTCCTCTGACCCTGCACCAAATATCCATCGTAGATAGCCCACTATCCATTGCTTCACTATCCATTATCAACTATTAATTGTCTATTACTTCCTTGTCATTGCGAGCGAAGCCGAGCAATCTATTTGCTCTTTCCCTTTTTACCATTTCGAGTGCAGCGGTGAAATATTTATCCGCGAAAAAAGGGAAGTACGATTAGTACTTCCCTTTTTTTTTTAAATCTCTAACAAATTGTTTCACAGACAATAATCCAATGTCAGTAATACATTGTCAAATATCCATTGTCAAATATCCATTGTTTAAGGTCTCTCTACCAGATCTTTCTTATTGATCTCGGACAATATTTTTAATGTCTCATCTATATAGATATCCTTGCCAATAGAAGAAATCCAGTCATCATTTCTAGCAACTCTAGATTCGTCAGAATTGATATATTCTACATCATCTGGAAGGTTAGATATAAGTAAACCTCCGATGGCCTCATCCATGATGTTCTCAAATTTCTTAGCTTCTTTTTCTCTTTGGTCCAGGTAAGATATATATGACTCAAGTCCTAGAGGAGCTGTAGAGATATCTCTATTTTTCTTTAGTCGTTTTGCATTTTCTAGAATCAGCTTAAACTCATCATTACTTGCTAATCTCTCAGCACTGTTTCTTATCAGGTCATCTTTGTTCTCTACCTTAAATACATCTTGACCGTATTCTACAGGATCGATTACAGACCAGTCCATAGCATAATCGTATTCCTTTTCTCCTAGGTCCAGGTAGTGGTAATTGTCTGGTAGTATTACATCTGGTGTCACACCATTAAGCTGAGTAGATCCTCCATTAACTCTATAGAACTTCTGCATTGTTACTTTGATTTCTCCTAGCTGACTATACGCATCATCGCCTTTGTCTTTGTAGGCATCATCTAGATTAAAAAATCGTTGGACCGTTCCTTTTCCAAAAGTAGAGTTAGATCCTACAACTACGGCTCTTCCGTAATCTTGTAAAGCAGCTGCTAGTATCTCAGAAGCAGAAGCAGAAAAATTATTAACCATCACGATAAGTGGACCGTCGTATACAACGCCATTATCCGTATCTCTATATATGCTCGGCTTCTTTTCTTTTGGTTTTACTTGTACGATAGGACCATCCTTGATGAATAGACCTGACATAGATATCACATCTCTGAGAGATCCTCCTCCGTTATTCCTTAGATCTAGTACGACACCATCTACGTTCTGTGCTATTAGTTTTTCTAGCTCTTTCTTGACATCAGCAGAACAAGAATGTCCTTTGTTACCCTCGAAGCTAGAATAGAATCTTGGAAGTTTTATGTATCCTATTTTATCATTTTCCCCTTCTTTGTTAAGGATTGCAGATCTAGCAAATCCCTCGTCTATAATTACCTCATCTCTTTCTATCGTTATATCCTTAATACTTCCGTCTGCCTTTTTCACAGTTAGGGTAACATTAGTCCCTTTATCCCCTCTGATATGTACAACAACATCGGGTAAAGTCATACCCTTAATATCTAGGGGTTCCTTTCCTTCTTCTGTAACAACAGTGATCACATCGTTTACTTGTAGTTCTTTTCCTTTCCATGCAGGCCCTCCTGCAACGATAGATACGATCTTGATAAATTCTCCTTCAGGAGAGAGTCTTGCACCTATCCCTTCTAGCTTACCTCCCATCCTGATATCAAAATCTTGCTTCTCTTTAAAGTTCAGATAATCCGTGTGCGGATCGAAAATATGTGTTATAGCATTGATATAGGATTCGAAACGGTCAGATCTTTTCACCTTCTTAAGTCTAACGAACCATTCGTCAAAAGTTTCTTTGACTTCTTCTCTTGCTTCTATCTCTAGTTCCTTTATTGTTTTTATTTCTTTTATCTCCTTGTCTTTACCATCATCTTCAGATATATCTTTTTCCTCTTCCTCTGCTTTCTCCTGATCGTTAATCTTTTTCTCTAGTCTTATGAGCGTCTCATATTTAAGATACTTTCTCCAGAAATCTTTCAACTCCTCTTCGCTAGATGCAAATTTTCGTTTTTCTGGTGATAACTCTATCTCTTCATTTTGGTCAAAATCGAACGGCTGGTCGATCATCTCTGTGTAAATCCTCTCTGCTCTGACATAACTCTCTTCTATCACTCCTACAGAATAATCAAAAAACTCAAATGTTCTTAGTCTTACCTGATCATCTATATCCGTCTTGTATAAGGCCAACTTATCTACCTCTGACTGCATTAGGAATCTTCTTCCCGGATCCATAGACTCTAGATACCCGTCGAAAGTTTTTTCGGCAAAAGCATTATCTAAGGTTACAGGTTCAAAGTGTAAGGCGTCTAAATAATTCAGTACGGCATGTAATATGAGACCTTCTTTCTCTTTGGGATCTTGCTCTGGAGAAAATATGCCATAAGCTAGTGTTCCTAAAAGTAATCCGACAATTATAAATGATCTTAAATTCATATTTTCCTGTGTATTTTAGATAAAGATTGAGTTCTCTTATTCACTGAATGGTGTTTCAAAAAACATTCCATATAAATATATGCGTTTTGAATGGAAAAAGTTTTCTAAAAACGGCATCTATTTTAGCTTTAACGATACAATAACGTTTATTATGTTTCCACAAAGTAAAAAAAAGGCAACTCCCCTAAAATTTTAGACGAATTGCCTCCATTAATGTAGATTGTATTAATTAATATACAATATAGACGATATTCTGGGAAAAAGTTACTTTTTCTTATCAACACATCTCTTTGACATTTTAATAATTTTTGACTTTCCTAAGGCCTGAGTATTATGTGTTCTCTAATCATTAATTAAAATACTTAGAAATTTGACTCCTCTAATCACCGTTCGTTTCAATAAAGCGACCGTTCGTTACAAAAGTCAAAATCTAAAATATAATATGCCTAAATTGGAAATATATTAGAAGAATTTGAATTCTAGAATTAGATTTTATAACGGGTTGACAAAATTATAAATATCCCTACAAGCGACGCGATCACATATTCTTGGACAGTAAATAGTCCACATACTATTGTTTCAGGAGGAACTGCAAATGATAATTTTGTCAATATTCAAGTCAACAACGCAAATATTGATCTAGCTACAAGCGTAACTGCGACAAATAATTGTTCAAATGAAACAGAATCCATTTCTGCAACAACTCTAATACAATAATCTATGAGATTTAATAATTTTCTTACGATCACAGCCTTTGTTAAATTTCTTTACTGGCTTGTAAAAAAGAAGATAGAATCGATCCTTACTTTGCAGAGGTCTATCCACAGATACTAGAAGAGATAGATATTAATTGTGAAGAAGGTATATCAGATCATTTCATTTCTGTCAAGATTAATGGTGTTGAATTTTGCCGATATGAAGATATCTCCAAATATGACTTTAGACTTTGGGTTTCGAATAAATTTACGACTACCTCTCCTAGTATAAACACTGGAGACGTCCCATCAAATTCAAGAAAAGGTATGTCTTTAAAACTAGGAGATAGTTCAATAAATCGTGAAGAATATTTCAATATTCAATTTCCTGATTTCGAACTGGATAGAAATGTATACGAATACTTAGACTCGCTGACTAATATTGAATACCATGATATCATAGGAGCAGAAGATATCCTTATTCCAGATGGGCTAAGTCTTGTTGAAGAAGGTTTATTAAAATCTTCTGGAGGATATCTGAATAAATTTCATGTAGAACTAAGCTCTAAAGATTATAAAACTGAAACCTTAGGAAGTGTATTTTCAATTACATCAATATTTGGTGCACAAAAAGATAGTTTTTTAAGATTCAGAAAAGTTAAAAAAACAAAAGAGATAGATGGAATTTACTACTACTTTGAAATCGAGTACGAATGTAATATTTATCATTGGGCGCAATATGGGTATGAAGGACTTTGGGGTGAACTAAGAGATGGAATCATTGAGGTAAAAGTCAAGGTAGAGGAATAGACATTATATAATAATGAATGAATGAATGGGAGCGAATTGCTCCCATTTTTTTTCTCGTAGTGTAGTAAACATCCCCAACCAACATGAAGGACTACAAAATCAAAACATATCTAAACCAAAAAGAACAGATAGCTCCTATGCTACATCAATATTACGGCGCGGATTGACTTTTGTCTTGCGCTTTTTTTTTGTTTAGTTGCACCAATAGATTTACCAACTAAATTATCGATATATTCATACATCATTTAATCTATATGTATGGACCATTTGTGCAATATGTTTTACACACTGTAGAGTTTCAATATTTGCACCTGATACCAAATATTGGTATATTTGTCAAAATTTTAAATATGTCAAAAAACACATCTGTAACTTTAGGGAATCACTTTGAACGAATAATCGAAGAAAGTATTCAATCTGGTAGATATTCTTCGGCTAGTGAAGTAATTCGGGCTGGCTTAAGGTTAGTTGATGAAGAGGAACAAAAATTAAGACTACTGCGAGAAGCGATAACTGCTGGGGAAAGTAGTGGATATGTCAAAAAATTTAATCCGGTAAAACATTTAGAATCATTAAACAAGAGATTCGTTAAATGAGTTTGAGCTTTGAAATTAGTGAATTAGCCTAGGCTGATCTTGAGCGTATTTGGAACTACACAGCTATCAATTGGTCATCCGTACAGGCTGACAAATACTACAAGGAACTATTTGCTCAGATTGAGACTATCTGCAAAAATCCGGAGATTGGAAGATTGATAGCACACATAAAAAACCAACATCGAAAAGTTAACGTTCTTTCGCACATGATAATTTACAAGGTTGTTAACAAAGTAATATTCATAGATAGGATACTACATAAACAAATGGACATAGAATCAAACCTTGGTGAAAATAACCCCACATTAAAATAGATAGAAATTGCATATTATTCTTACGTCGATAGATGCAAGAAAACATAGCCGAAAAGATAGAGTGTAAGGCAAAAGATACCCCTATGCTACATCAATATTACGAAGCCTCTGTATATCTTTTGTCATAAGCGATAGAAGTGATTCAATAATGGTGACTCCACCGCTTTACGCCGTCTTAAAAGTGTAATTGCGGAAGCAAACAATTTAACACCCTTTTCATTGAGATACTTTGCAATTACATTTTTAACACCCTTTTGAATATTGAGTTTTTAAATACTTTATTGACACCCTTTGATTGAGCATTTAACACCCTTTACGATGCGCTTGTCTTGGAATACATCAATTCCATAATAGAACATCGAATTTTTGAAACACCCTTGATTGAGCATTTAACACCCTCAGTTTTTGACACCCTTTTAACATTACAGCATTACCAGCGGATTGACTTTTGTCTTCCGCTTTTTTTTTGTCTATACGCAACTCATGTAGAGGGCGATGGCCTCCCTTCCGCCTCTGATGAGTCGGTTCTCTCGCTTCATAGGTCCGTTTGGGACCTATGATCCTACGGACCACTCGTTCCTTTCGCGTAAGGAACATGGAAGGTAGGAACGTAGTGACTAGTCCGCAGGACCGAGCAGACTTGCGAGCCTGTAATAATCCGACCCTGAGCGCGGAGCTTTGTGCATTGCCAGAGAAGGGTTACGCCCAAATCCTTCTTAACTCCCTCAAATAAAAATAGCCCTTGCTGGGAGGCAAAGGCTATAAGAAAATTACTGTTTTTAGAATCTTGTATATCTTCTAATATCTACAAAAATGGAGCGATTACTAGCGCTACCACTGACATTAATTTCAATAATATATTGAGCGACGGTCCTGACGTATCCTTAAATGGATCTCCTACCGTATCTCCTACAACCGTTGCCTTGTGCGCATCCGATCCTTTGTAATGCATCTTACCTTCTATCTCTACACCTTCTTCGAACATCTTCTTAGCATTATCCCAGGCACCGCCAGCATTGGACTGGAAAATCGCCATTAATACTCCACATACCGTCACACCAGCTAGCAGTCCTCCTAACATCTCCGCACCACCACCGAAACCGATGATCACTGGAGAAGTTACTGCAATCAGTCCTGGCAATACCATCTCTCTGATAGATGCCTTGGTAGAAATATCTACACACTTATCGTACTCTGCTTTCCCATCTGCTGCATCGAAAATAGCAACATCTTTTGCTGACCAATCGCTCTTGTCTTTACCATCATTTCTTTTCATCACCGCTAGTGCAGCTTTCAGTTCTGGAATATCCTTGAACTGTCTTCTTACTTCGTTGATCATATCCATGGCAGCTCTTCCCACTGCATTCATAGAAAGCGCTGAGAATAAGAAAGGTAGCATACCTCCTAGTAGTAATCCAGCCATTACTTTTGGCTGAGCGATATCGATAGAGGTGATCCCCGCTGTTGCCATAAATGCCGCAAATAATGCTAGAGCAGTCAGTGCCGCAGATCCTATAGCAAATCCTTTTCCGATCGCTGCAGTTGTATTTCCTACTGCATCCAGTTTATCCGTTTTTTGTCTTACCTCTTTTTCTAGTTCCGCCATCTCAGCGATACCCCCAGCGTTATCCGCAATCGGTCCGTATGCGTCTACAGCTAACTGTATTCCCGTGTTAGATAACATACCTACAGCGGCTATCGCTATACCGTACAATCCACCACAGTAGTGTGCACCGATAATTGCTGAAGCCAATATAAGAATCGGAATCGCTGTAGAGATCATCCCCACACCTAGTCCCGCAATAATGTTAGTCGCGGCACCTGTTAATGATTGCTTAACGATAGACATAACTGGCTTCGTCCCTGTACCTGTATAATACTCAGTAACCATACCGATCAGTACACCGGCAACTAGTCCAATGATCACTGCTCCGAAAATCCCAAGCGGTGTATACGTCTCACCATTAAATGTCCATGACGCAGGCAACATCCAAGTCGCGATAAGGTAAGTCAAAGCGATCATAATTCCTCCTGCGATAAACTCACCTCTGTTCAGTGCTTTTTGTGGATCACCACCCTCGCCTACTCTCACAAAGAAAGTACCGATAATAGAAGTAATGATTCCCACAGCCGCTAGAACGAGTGGCAACATCACAGCAGATAATCCACCGAAGTCATCCGTCCAAGTTCCACCACCAACTGTCGCACTACCTATAAATACTGCTCCTAGTACCATCGTACCGATAATAGAACCTACATAAGACTCAAAAAGATCGGCACCCATACCTGCAACATCTCCTACATTATCTCCTACATTATCCGCAATAGTCGCTGGGTTCAGTGGGTGATCTTCAGGAATACCTGCCTCCACTTTACCTACAAGGTCAGCTCCTACATCTGCCGCCTTAGTATATATACCACCACCTACTCTCGCAAAAAGTGCGATAGAAGAAGCTCCAAAAGAAAATCCCGTTAGTACCGTGATGACTTTAGTAACATTAGCCTGCGTATCCATACCGAACATACCTGCATATACAACGAATAAAGTTCCTAGTCCCAGCACACCTAGTCCTACCACACCCATTCCCATTACCGCGCCACCTCCGAAGGCAACTTCTAAGGCTTTTCCTAGTCCCGTTCTCGCTGCATTCGTTGTTCTTACATTCGCTTTAGTAGCTACTTTCATACCTATAAGACCTGCAAGCGCAGAACAAATTGCACCCAAGACAAACGATAAGGCTACAAGAGGAGAAGAACCTTCATTCATACCACTCCATGCCATCAATGCTGCTACCACTACTACAAAAATAGATAGTACCTTATATTCAGCCTTCAAGAATGCCATCGCACCGTCAGATATATTTTTCGCTATTCTAGCCATTTTCTCATTCCCTACTTCTTGTTTAGTTACCCAAGCGGATTTCCAAAAAGTAAAAAGCAATGCCACGATTCCAAAGAATGGTATGGCATACATTAAATTTTGTCCCATGTTTATTAACTTTTGTTGATTATGTATTAAGTTTTGAGTAAGATATAAGTCTCTATATTTCAGAATCTTATCATCGAAAACCTAGAAATACTTACTCAGCGCTTTGTTTATTGATTACCGTAAAACGGCGCGAAAATACAGCAATTTTAGCTTTTTCCCAATAATCTATAGGTCGGAATTCATATAAAGCGCAGAATATGAGCTAGATAATGGCTTTATACCCTTAAAAAGATAGTACTGGTAAAGCGTTTCTTTGATTCACATGCCGTAGGCGCAGCCTACTTAGAAAGGTAGATCAGTTTATTTGAGTGCAGAGATTGGAGGGATTTGTGGATTTGTGAATTTGTGAATTTGTGAATTTGTGAATTTGTGAATTTGTGAATTTGTGAATCTGTGAATCTGTGAATCTGTGAATCTGTGAATCTGTGAATCTGTGAATCTGTTAAGAGACCTATTTAATTATCAACTTACCAACTCCTCAAATTATCAAACTTTTTTTTCTAACCTCTTCCCCGTCCCCTTGTTCGGAGTAGGCTGCGCCTACGGTTCCATGTCTCTAAACTATCTATTCCATTATAGATTTACTTGCCGTAGGCGCAGCCTACTTAAAACGGTAGAACAGTTTATTTGAGTGCAGAGATTGGAGGGATTTGTGAATCTGTGAATTTGTGGATTTGTGAATTTGTGAATCTGTTAAGAGACCTATTTAATTATCAAATTATCAACTCCTCAAATTATCAAACCTTTTTATTTCTAACCTCTTCCCCGGTCACAGTTCGTAGTAGGCTGCGCCTACGGTTCCATGTCTCAGGGATTTGTGGATTTGTGGATCTGTGGATTTGTGAATTTGTGAATTTGTGAATCTGTGAATCTGTTAATCTGTTAAGAGACCTATTTCATTATCAAATTACCAAATCCTCAAATTATCAAACCTTTTTATTTCTAACCTCTTCCCCGTTCCCTTGTTCGTAGTAGGCTCCGCCTACGGTTCCATGTCTCAGGGATTTGTGAATTTGTGAATTTGTGAATTTGTGAATTTGTGAATCTGTTAAGGAAACTATTTAATTATCAACTTATCAACTCCTCAAATTATCAAACCTTTTTATTTCTAACCTCTTCCCCCTCCCTCGTAGTAGGCTGCGCCTACGGTTCCATTTCTGTTAACTATCTATTCCATTGTAGATTTACTTGCCGTAGGCGCAGCCTACTTAGAACGGTTTATTATTTATAGGTATAATCGAATCATTAGTTTATCTTATCTTGCCAGCCTATGATCAAAGGTTATATACATAAGGAGGTTTTTAAAATAAGAGCTAGAGAAATTGGTGCCGACAACAAACTAAGTCTACCTGCCCTTATAGAGATCATGCAAGAAGCTTCTTTTAAACATGCCATCGGGCTGAAGGCATCCTTCTGGGATATGCAAAAAGAAAAACTATCCTGGGTAGTCCTCAAGAAAGAACTAGAAATTATTCGCCATGCTGACGCCAACGAAGAAATAGAAGTACATACTTATCCGTCAGAGTATGACAAGCTTTTTGCCACAAGAGATTTTTATGTCTACGATAACGAGGGAAAAATTATCGCCAAAGCACGATCACTCTGGACACTCATTAATACCGAGACCAGAAAGATGGAACATATCCCCGAATGGATGGCATCCCTCATTCCAGAGGATATAGACACCCCACTCGGAAAACCTGATGTAAAAATCAGACATAAATTCCCTTACACTCAAGTAGTCAACTACAAGATAAACTATCTAGATATCGACTGGAATAATCACACCAATAATAACATCATCAATCGCCAGATTCTGATGTCTACTCCACCAGAAATTTTAGAAACTAAGAAACCAAAAGTGTTTAAGATTTTCTACCGAAGCGAAAGTTTGTTAGGGCATGATATCACGATAGAATCTACAGACTTACATGAAGATCTTGTTTACTATAAAGTACATAATCTTGTTACAGAAAAAACTATTGCGCTCGCTAGTTGCGCGTTTGAGTGATTATGCACTCAAGACTTTGGTCTCGTTTCTAAAACTTAAAAATCATAGTTCAGATAAAAATTCTATAACATCATATACAAAAATCCTACTAATCTCATAATCCTAAAAATCATAGTTCAGACAAGAGAAAGATGTCATTCCCGATCGTATAAAATGAGTGGAGGAATCTCAATCCTTCTTCTTTTCTCATTTCGAATAGCGTGAGAATTCTTACGCTATCGAAATCTAAAGAGTCATTGCTTTGAATTTATATTTCTCGTATGGTCTTATACCAATTCTAGTTTAGAATGACGGTAATTATTTACTTTGTTCTTCATGTTCCTTCGTTAAAAAGCCTCGCCGAACCTAAGGGTTCGCTTACGTTTTTTGCCTTGATCCATTTTGAACAATTCTAAATCCTTTTCCGTCATCTAAAAATAGAAATGGTATTAGAAACTATTTCGCTCTTTCAGAGCTGAGGAAAATTGGCGCATTATTCCAGGAGCGCTGCCCCTAGCTAGTTTGTGAAAGCCCCTTGGGCTTAGAGGCATTGCCAGTATTCAAACAAATTCCTAGTAATCAAATAGACTTGTAGCATGCACTAACAAATCCTAAAAATCCTGAAATCGTGGTTCAGACAAAGTATAGATGTCCTATACCCTCCTTTGCCTGATGATGCACGAGAATAAAGCCTCGTATACAAAAATCCTGATAATCCTATAATCATGGAAATCATGATTCAGACAAAAAAACCTAATTCCCCACCACCCCATGCTTCACCTGCCCCACAAAGGTTTCTGGAAATTCCTCCACTCCAGGGAATCCCAATCGTATATCCCTTCCCTCAAAAGGCAAGTGTGCAGTTCCAAAAAGATAGTCCCAAAGGGCTAAGGTCAATCCAAAATTGACACCAAACTTCCTTTCTTCTGGTAGTTCATAAGCGTGATGCCAGATGTGCATCTCGGGACTATTAAAAATATATTTCATAAAGGGTCCTAGAGCAAATGCTCCTAGTGCAATACCAGATCCTATAACTAGACTTTGAGATAATAAAGTAGGTTCAACTAACAGCGATATGTCGAATGCAGAAATAGCAATAAGTAATGCTATAGCCCCACCAATAATACCTCCTGTAACACGTCCTGAAATAGAAATATTAGAATGATTATAATGGCCTACCGCTAGCGTAAAAATATGTATGATGAAAAAATCATAGAGTCCTATTCCTAACAAAGCAAGAGGAATATACTCCAGCGTTCTGTATACTACATTTTCCATCCAGTGATATCTCAGGTGCGCAGCAAATCCCATCTGCTCCACAGAGTGATGTACCTTGTGGAAATTCCAAAGAAATTCTACTCGATGTAATAATCTATGTGTCCACCACTGGACAAAGTCTCTGATGAAAAACCCAATCAACAAAACCGCCCATACTGGAAATCCATTGAGTGGATTACTAGCTTGCAAGTCAAAACTAGATATAGATCTTATGCCATCATTAAATAAATGGACTACCACATCAGAAGCAGCATTGTATATGATAAGGGAGAACAGAAAAAAGTTGAAAAACATGTAGAATATGTCTAGCCAGAAATCTTTTCTGAATCTAGCTTGCTCTTTTCTCCAAGGTCTCGATACTTCTAACAAAAAGAAAACCAGAGATACGGCAATCAACCAATAAAAATAATTTTTGAAGGAGGGATGTGTTATTTCGTGCCACAAATAGGAGGCATAACCTGAATAGGCATTTGATATAATCTCAATGTATTTCACCATTTAATATTTACAATCGTCTGACTATATTCATGGAGTATAACAATAAGAGAACTAAATAGATCTATTAATATCTTAATTAAGATATTTTTTTCTGAAGATCACACCTTTTTTAGCATCAAATCCGGGTTTTATACCTCTGTGGATGAGTGCTTGCTTGTAATTATATCTATTGGCATCTATGATATAAACTTTACAAGCTAGGGCGTTAGAAAGTTCTTTATGAGTCTTTTTCCAACAGTATGCAAGCTCTTGAGCAGTTGCATTGTAGTTCTTATTCCATTTTCTAGAGATCACGACTTCTATGGTGAACACACCATTGCTTTCGTCTAAAAGCCTGGAAGTCAGACCGAAACCTACACGATAATACATGTCTGTCTCTATAAAATGTTTTCGGTTAATTTCTTCGATATTCATCACAACCATACAGAAACAGAAATTATGCCACAATCCCGCTGGTATGATAGATAGTGCTAATATGAGCGAAAAAAATGATAATATTTCTATCTTGAAGATCTAATTAGACAACATGAAAAAAGCCAGTACTTTTTACATAACCCTGCCTCTGATTTTTTTAGGATTTTTGTTTTTTCCCACAAATTCTTCCGCCCAAGGGGATCTTGTACCTAAAGGAAAACATGCGATCTCAGTCAATTACCTCAACAAAGATTTCCAGGAAAGGGAATCCTATTTTTCACAGTATAGAGGTGCAGAAATCATTGGAAGCTATAAAGGTATCTTAGACCTTGGCATTTCCTATATTGACATCGATAGCCGATATGCGCTTATGGCTTCATTGAGTGGTCATATTATTAAGTCAGGGTATTTCAGGATGAAGCTTATCGCAGATTACCAGATAGGATTCGAAGAAGGAGATTCGATAGAAGATGGATTGACCACCAGTTTTGAAGCCTACATTACTTTCTTTAATGGCCCTTTCAGTGCTGTTACGAGAGCAGGTTCTGGATCCTTCAATTTTGAAAACTTTGTTCCCTATGCTGGAGTCACCTTAGGCTATGGAGATAGGATTATGTTTTTCTTTTCTCCAAGATATAGATTTACAGAAAGGGACAATGATAGGATGAGTTTTGCAGTGGGAATGAATTTCGGATTGTAGAAATAAAATTGTCTAAATTTAAAATCGTTTATACAGTTAGAATATGAAAAATTATCTTTCGATTACACTATTTTTATTTTTATCTATCGGTATTATTATCCCCTCATGTTCTATTACTAAACCTATATCGTCTAAAGGCAGTGCAAGAGCCTTAAGTATAGAAGAGCGTACTTATCTCGATAGTCTGCGAATAAATAATCTTTTATCAGAAAATGAGGATCTTCTTGACAGAAAAATACTTTTTAGAAATGTGCGGGAGGTAATCAACGTTGGTTTTGAAAACCCAAGAGGGACAAAAATTGTAGCCAACATGTTAGCAGCTAGAGATGGTACTATGGCCTATGCAAAAATCAATGATGAAGAAACAACTACAGAGATTACGGAACAACAAAAAATACGTATAGAAAATGCTCTATTGGACTATAAGGTCGAGAAACTACAGGGTGCTCCGATTTTACAAAGTTTTAAGATTACCATTTCTGTTAAGTAAAAACAATTAGAGGCTCCAAAATCTTCGGCAGTTTTGAAGATGTAAATAAGTAGGTAGGCTCAAAGATTTAGAGAAATGTAACGAACGGTAGCTTTGGTGTAAGGAACGGTAGGGATTGGGGAATTAAGGGTAATTATTTGTAATAAAAAGAATAGTTTCTTAAGTTGATTTAAAATAGCAGAATTGCAACTAATATACATTGATGAAAGTGGAGATCCTGGCATCTTCACAGGTATGAATACAAAATATTATTGTTTATCTGGACTTATAATAGATCAGAATAAATGGGTATAGGCATTCACTAATTATAAAAAGTTTAGAAAATATTTAAACACGGAATATCACTTTCCGCTAAGAGTTGAAATTCACTCCTCCGAATTATTCAGGATAAAAAAATTAAAAGAGTATAAAAGAATCAATAAAAGTACAAGAGCAAGAATATTTAGAGATACTGTAAATAACATTGGTAAAATTATACCTAATGCTATTGTTATTAATATTTGTTTAGATAAAGTAGAATTAGGTAATAATTTTGATTTTGAAATCCTTGCTTGGAAAAGAATACTAGAAAGGTTTGACACCTATCTAAAACGAGATGCAAAAGACTTAGGGATGGTCATTGCTGATACTGGAAATGAAAAAAATATCAGAGGTCTTATGAGAAAACTTAGAGTATACAATCAGGTATCTTCTCACTATGGTGGGTCATATTCTGCCGCTACTACTAATTTAATTGAAGATCCAGTTTTTAGAGATTCAAAAGCTTCAGCATTTGTACAATTAGCAGATTTGCTTGTTTCATCATTGAGGTTCAGCGAATACCCAAAGGGATCATTAAAGAGTAATGTTGACAATCTTTATATGTTTGATAACAGGTTCTCACTTTTCTTAGAAAACATATCAACAGGTTTACATAATGTAAATCATGCTTTTTTATCTGCACGTCTTCCGGACGATATAGGCTCGAGTAATAGTCCAGCAGGGAATTGCTTTTCAAACAACGGAACTGATATTCTGACTGCAAATGTTTTTGGGGCAGGGAATGCATTTAACTATTATTTTTTTGATGATATTAGTGCTTCTTCATGTCAAGAACCTGTTAATAATGGGAATTATAACAAAATTGCATCTAGCAATCAATTTGATTATTGTGAAGGCACTATAGGGATATTCAATCTGATTGACCCTGATGGAGATGGCAATAATGGTTTCAATCCTGATACTAGAAATCCCCAAACTTGTACTTCGCACATCTCTCTAGTAGATGTAAAATCCAATGTATTAACATGGACAGAAATTGTAACAAATGCTGGTGGTGATGATCCAAGAACTGAGGCTGATGAATCATCACATCCAATGAGCAATTATGTTTTTGAGTCAGAGAGAATATTGGATCAATGGATTAGGTATGCTATTTATAGAGGCTTGGATGAAAATAACTTTCTTTTTATAGAATCAATTCTGACCCCTCTAAGAAAATGGAAATGGAGAAAACATCTCTTTGGCGTAGCTATTAGAATGAGAGATTTTAACAAAGCTGAAAATATTTTAAACATGATGCCTTCTAGAAACCAAGAAGAGGTCTATTTCAAAGATGTCCAGGAAATTAACTTAAAAAGATTAAAAGGAATTACAATTGAAGCTCCAATTTATCAAAGTGATATTGATTTATTAAAAACAGTAGCTGAATCAAATTATCCCTCTTCGGGTTACGCTAGAAGTCTTTATCGGTTATTATTAGATGAAAAACTACCAATTGATATTCCTGATTTAAATGATTTTCAACATTTAATGACTCCAAGATCAGGTACAATTAATAGTCAGGAAAAATCGAAGATTGATTATACGAGTATCTTTCCTAACCCTGCATCTACTTCTATTCAAGTATTTTCACCAAAAGAAGTAACTTCAATGTCCGTAAATGATCTTAGCGGTAAGAATGTTATAGAATTTAGAAATTCGAATGGAACTAATTCAATCAATATTACATCCTTAAAAGAAGGACTGTACATTTTATCCATTACCTTTAGCGATGGCACAACTGAAGTGAAAAGGTTTATGAAAACCAGTAATTAAAAATGAAAGATATTCCTTCAAGAAGATATGGTATAGTGAAAAGTCTAGCTTTCATGATTTTACTATTTACTAAAAATTTGATCTTTTCGCAGGAATATTATAATTCAATCATTCCGACTGATTTTGGGGATGTGAATCCAACATCCCTATATCAGTTGGGAAACAGTTTACTGATAACTGGAATATATTTTAATGAGCAAGACAATGTTGCTTCAGTTATAATTTCTACCAATAAAGATAAAGTTATTGAAAATCATATTTTTAGCAATTTTGCTTTTGCTAGTAAACCTTTAGCTATTTATGATGGTGTAATAAATTTTATTGCAAAAGATAGAAGTTCAGCTCTTAGTTCATTTGTAGGGTATTTAGACCTTAATGAAAACGAATCATTTATCGATACTATTAAAACAGACGGTACTTCTAACTTCCCAAATGGGTTAGCTAACCTTCAAAATCAGATATTTTCAGGTCTATCAATTGACTTCGATGGTGTCAGGAAATTTGCAATTAATAAGTATTTATCACAGGGCGAAATCATATGGACGAAATCATATGAAGACAACATTGCTTATTCTGCGATATGGAATATTGTTCCAACAATGGATTCAAATCTTTTAGTGAGTTATACTCTTAGATATGAAAATGAATTTCGTTCGAATGCTTATCTTATGAAAATTGATACAGATGGCGAACTGATATGGAAAACTGAACCAATGGAATTGATAGACGGTGGAGCAACACCTATCAATATAACTGAATTGTCTAATGGAAATATAATTTTAGAATACCGTAAAAACATGCAAGATGATTATGAGTTTTGGTGTTGCTTAGTTCCTTTTACCCCAACATTTATTCGTTTAGAGCCAAATGGTAATATAATTCAAGAAGATATCTTACGAATAGAAAAAGACGAAAATGTTATAGTGCAAAACTTAATGAGAGGTAGAGGGGATTATTACTTTAGTTTTGGTGAAAGAAGTTTTGTACAACAAAATGGTGCTAGTGAAAGGTTTGGAAATATTACTAAATATTCCAATAATGGTGATACAATTTGGACAAAAAGATATCGTCATCCAGACTATAACTTATCAGATATAACCCATTCAATTAGAGATGTAAAAGAGTTTGATAATGGAGATATTGCCGTTTTGGGTAGTATAATTCCGGCAGGTGAAAGCCCAAAGGTCTGGTTATTTAAAGTTGATGAAAACGGATGTTTTCGTAATAATAATTGTGAAGAAATCCAAATAACAACATCAATTGAAGAAATAGAACAATCTCAAAACATTAATATATATCCAAACCCTACTTCACAAAAAATCCAGATTGATGGGTTAAATCTTGATACTGTAAGAAAAATTGAAATCTTTACTGTTGGCGGGGAAAAGGTATATTATATTCAAAATCCTTTAATCAATAGTATCGATTTGTCACCACTCCCAACAGGAATATATGTTGTTAGAATATCATCAAATGACGATAAAATTTCAAAAAAATTTATTAAAGTGAACTAAAAGGACACTATATTTAATTTCATTTAGAAATAAATTTGGATGAATTTGAAAATAATAAATATCGTGATTTTAACACTTGTCTCTTTTGGTGAGATTTATTCTCAAGATGAAATAGTAAAGGTTAAGCCACTATTGATGGAAATGGGCATTGGGTATCCCTATTCATTAACTGAAAGAACACAAAACTTCGATGCCCACATTAATCTAGGCTTTCAAAAACAGGTTAAAAATTATTTTGTTGGTTTAATTTCGGCAGGCCAGTATAGACAAAATGTTACTAACGATTTCTCTGGAAATATAAAAGCTAGACTAGGTACCATACTATCTTCTAATCATAATCTATCGATTGATCTAGGGTACACTCTAAAATCAAGAAAACATGGTGTTTTTCCGGGACCAACTTTTGGAATTAATCTGGATAAGACAAATAAATATGGATTTCATCTACGATATGATGAGTTTAGTAGCACCGATACAGAACAAGAAAAAATTATTGTTGTAGGCTTGCATTTATCTAGTTCTAAGGTGACTAAAATTGGCCTACCTGTAGTTGGAGGTGTTTTAGTAATTACTTCATTGATTCTTCTAATTTCTGGAATTGGAACATAATCATCAAAAAATCCAAATATGAACCTATATTAATATTTCAGTACTATTCCAATGATCAAAAGTCTACTTCTATTCGAATAATTTTCTCTTATACTTTTTACTATTTCTCCAACTAAAATAAATAGTAAACTAATAAATAAAACGAAAAGTAAAATAAAAACAGGTATCAAATATAATCCAAATTTACCCTGCCAGTAGTGTGCTAAATTAACTACTATCAGTAACAATATAGTCAAAAATATAAGTATTCTATTTCTCAATATTTATCTTTTATACTTACCCCTACCGTACTATCATTTTAAGCATCCTTTCTCTACTTCTTTCTTTCAGCAAGACAAAGTAAGCGCCCGATTGTAATCCAGTTTTTACTTCTTGCAAATATTCTACAGACTTCATATCAAATACTAATCTTCCAAAAACATCATATATTTGGATATCTATAGAATACTTACAATTAAGTCCTAGAAAAAAATCCCCTTGGTTAGGATTGGGGAATATTTTCATCTGATAATCTTGCTCTAAATCTTTAGCATCTACAATTGTTCCATCTTGGAATATCTTAAGGTAGAAATTTTTCCTGCCTGATATATTATCATTTCCTAAAGTAGAACCTACTATCAATAAACTTCCTTGCTTATCTATGACCACATCACTTGCTAAAAACTCTTCTCCAGTCTCAAATAATACGGTCCATTGTATATCATGAGGATTGTTTTTATCTACTTTGCTTATGTGTAATATATTAGGATCTACCGTAGAGTTGAATAGATTCACACCTGTCCCCACACTATAATAAAAGTCTTCATCCGCTATCGTTTTAGCAGCCGACAAGCGAGCAGGAGTACTTAGGAGTGGAACAAAATTACTAAGCGCAAAGCTATCTTGATCTACTAATTCAAAACTCATTAATAATAATCCATGTGTCGTAATCGGAATAGTTCTACCTACGCAATCAATTGCTCCATTGTTCTCAAAACAATCGTGTAAAACAGCATCCCCATTATAGGTAACATTTTCTTCTTCGAAGGTGAGAAAATTCCTTTGAGTAGTCAATAGAGATAAACTCTCATTTATCAGACAACTTGTATTAGATCCAAAAGAAGAAGTGAAATAGTGATCTTCTATTTTCGTAGTAGCGAGGTTTAATTTAGGAGATTCTATAGCTACGGTTTCTAATCGTAGATTTTCTCCTGAAACAGGTATTTCCAGCAATACATTTTCGAGTACCTCCCCATTATTTATCGTTCCTATAGAATAGTACACTTCTTCTGAGTCGTTATATCTAAATTGAAAAAAACTTACATCTTCTATCGTATCATCTAAGGCTATTTCACTTTTTATATCCACCTCGCTTAGATCAAAGGAAATAGCTACTGAAATTAAATTTCTGCTTATCCCATCAGATGTAGATACAAGGCAGATTATTTCTTCTTCGTTAGAATGTACATGAAAAACACGATCTATCTCCAAGTTTTCTTCTATAGCAATTATTTTTCTTTGCTCCTCATTAAAAAAGGAATCCGCTTTGTGAACGGACAGGTAATTCCCATCACTTGTTACATTCTGTACCCAGACATAATAACTGCCATCTACCTCTAATACTTTTCTGGCAACTGTTCCTTCATTAATATCCCAGGGATTGTGAGAACCATAAATAGTATCTGTTTGAGCTATGACGGAAGAATATACTAGACTAATAATTAGTACTAAGCTAATTTTCATTGGTCGTGATTAGTTTTATAAGATTTTATCAGGTTTCAAAACATATTTCATGAAACCACTTATTTTATTTAATAACGTCAAGGTGTTATTAATATTTCGAACCAAATATTTTTCTAAAAAGTAGTTTAAGTAAACTACCGCTATCCGTAGTCCCTTGACTAAGGATTCTTAATCATAATAACTATATTTTTAGTCACAAAAAATCTGACTAAGAATCTGTTAATGAGTGAATGTAAAAGCAATATGGGTTTGTAGTCGGGGGACTACAAACAGCAAGCTTCTATTTTTCTGTTTTAATTGCATTACTCAATAAGTATCCAACGTGTAATGACCCCCCAAACGAGAATAAACGATTCGATATATCCAATCCATTATAAAAAGAATTTAATTTTACTGAAGTATGAAATCCAAGATCTATCTCAAATCTATTAACAATTCTGAAAGAATAGGAAGATCTTAACAATATGTGTGCAGTAAACTTATTAAAAACACTTGGAACATCTTTTTCTGTAGGCGGCATTGAGACGATTATTCTATCATTAAATCCTTGTTCTGATTTGTTGTATCCCATTAGGTAAAAAATATTTGGTGCTACAGTAAAATACAATCCTTTATGACCATCTTTTAAATAATAATTAACCCCTAATGATAGATCACCATATAGATACCTGTGCTTCCTTTGAATAATATGAGGTAAAGTCTCATCATATATATATTCTCCATTTATAAATTCAGAATCATGTTGTATATCTAGTACAGATAAGTTCTGGCTTCCAGTTGCAATACCTATTCTTGGTGTTAAACTAAATTTGTTACTTAATTCCTTTTCAAGGCCTATATTAACTCCCCTTAAACCTGAAATAAAAACAGTATTCCAATCATAATCAATGTCAAATGATTCTATATCTTCTATTATGTCAAAACTAAGAGTTTTGAGACCAACAGAAACACCGTTTAACTGCCCGAATAAAGATTGACTTACAATACTAAGTAGAATAAAAAATAAAGTGTCTTTTATCATAAAAAAGTAAATCTTTGAGTCTCTAGGCTACCACAAAAAAAGCCTAGTAAAAACTAGGCTTTTGTGGTTCCACAAGGACTCGAACCTTGGACCCTCTGATTATGAGTCAGATGCTCTAACCAGCTGAGCTATGGAACCGTTTTGCTGATAAGCAGCGCAAAGTTATATATTTTATTGAAGTAGTCAAGATTATTTATTATTATTTATTGTTTTTCCAGCCATCAGGTCGCTTCCATCTTATTGGTGGTGCTGGTTCTGGTTTCATCTGGAATTCTTCTTGCTTCAGTAGCCTGAGTGCCTCCTTCACTGCTGCTTCTAGCTGAGGGTCTCTTCCTTGCATCGTTATTTTAGGATCTTGGATAACCTCTATATCGGGACTGATTCCTTCTCCTTCTACTGACCATTCCCCATTGACATCGAAAAAACCACCTCTAGGGGCTACCATATGCCCACCATCTATGAATAGTGGTGTATCCCAGGTACCTACTAATCCTCCCCAGGTTCTTGTTCCGACTAATGGACCTATTCCCGCAGCCTTAAACATATAGGGTAGTAAATCTCCTCCAGATCCAGCGCGCTCATTGATAATCATAACCTTAGGACCCCAGATCCCTGACATGGGCGTTGTCCAGGGGCGATTCCCTTCTATCCTACTGTTAAAGTAACCGAACAATTCCCTATTCATTACATCGATCATATAGTCTGCTGCCGAGCCTCCACCATTGTTTCGCTCATCGATGATAACTCCTTTCTTATCTTGCTGAGAGAAATAATATCTATTAAAGTTTGTAAATCCTCCACCTCCAGTATTGGGAACATACACATAGCCCAGTTTGTCGCCAGAGAGTTCTGCTACTTTTCTTCTATTACCTTCTATCCAGTCTAAATTTCTTAAGCTATTTTCACTCGACACGGGTACCACTGTGATATCATGATTCTTTCCCGCTGCACCTCTACCTATTGAAAGTAAGACCTGCTTTCCTGCTGTCTCTTCAAAATATGAATATATATTTTCCTCTGGTCCGATCTTTTTACCATTGACAGATATAATAAAATCTCCTTCTTTTACATCTAGTCCTGGTATAGATAATGGAGCATTTACATCAGGATTCCAAGACTCTCCATTGTATATCTTAGTGATTTTGTATTTACCATTTTCTTTTACATAATCTGCTCCTAGCAAACCTATACCTACCCTATCGATATCAGGCATATCGCCACCTCTGACAAAAGAATGACCTACCGCCACTTCTCCACTCATGATATCTACCACGTAATTCAGGTCTGTTCTATGTCGTACATGATCGATCCACGGCGCATACCAGTCCCATACCTGCTGCCACGGCGCACCGTGCACATTATCCACATATAAGTAATCTCTCATAAATCTCCAGCCTTCTTTGAAGATCTGCTTATATTCTTCCTTAGGGTCTATTTTTATTTTTATGTCAATGGATAGACGATCCTCATCTGGACTAGGCGCTCCACTTAATGAAGAGATATACCAGCCCCCTCCTTTCTTATATATAGCGTAATCCCCATTGTATGAGGTAGACCATTCTGTAACATCCGAAGTATATTCTTCTAACTTATCTTCCTCGCTATTATACTTGTGTACGCTTACACTGCCATCTACAATTTCCATAATCATAAGTTGATTTTTAGGACCTCTTTCTATGCCCATATAATCTCCTTGTACCTTAGATATAGCTACTGCTCTATGCTGTATATTGTCAAAATCGATTGCTGGCATCTCTTCTTTTTTGTCCTCTACTTTATTCTCATCTTTTTCATCTTTCTTAGCATCTTTTTTTTCTTCTTCATCACTTTTAGGAACAAGAGGAGAGCTATTATTTTTATGTAAAACAGTTAGGTATAGACTACGTGTCACGGATGGATCATAAGAACTCATATCTAGCCAGCCCGATGTGAGTCCATAATTTGTACTTACCAGATAGTAAATATATTTCCCAGACTGATCAAAAACAGGTGTTACAATATCTGCTAACCCCTCTGTTATCTGATGCGCCTTACCAAGCTTTGTATCATATATGAATACAGATTTGAAGTGACTGTCCTGTTGTTTTACATAGGCAAGATATCTACTATCAGGCGACCATACAGGGTTAAACGTTCTGTTAGGATGAGCGTAACCATCTCTGTCTATTTTCTTAGTTGATCCTGTCGCCAAGTTAGTGATCCATAAATTATAATCTGTATCTGTAAATGCAATATGCAGACCATCGGGCGACCAGTCTGGCTTATAATAAAAAGTACTAGCAGGCATGTCAATACTTTTCTTCACTTTACCATTTTGATCTGCTAGAATCAACTGATACTCCCCTGATCGATCACTAAAGTAAGCTACTCTATCTCCTTGCGGACTCCAGATCGGTGTACGATCTGCCGCCCCAGAACTATTCGTCAGGCTACGATAATTTCCATCTTTCTTTGGTACCGTAATAATCTCCCCTCTACTCTCAAAAATAGCTCTCTTTCCATTAGGCGAAACATTAGCATTGGACAGATCATTTGCTCCGACCTCTTCCCATCTAGGACGCGAAAAATTCATATCTCCCTCCACTTGGATATCTAGCTGCGTAGCTTTTGTACTACCCTGTTCTAATAGGTGTAAATATCCGCCTTGCTCATACACCATATCTCCTCCATAAGCATCTATACTTTTCACATCAAAAGTCTTATGAAAAGTTATCTGAGCTTCCTTTTTTGTCTGTATGTCAAAAGACCAGATGTTACTAGCGTAATCTCGTTCCGATAAATAGTATACTTTCTCACCGACCCAGATAGGATCCATATGCCTTTCCTTATCTAATTGTGGTGTGCGCATAAGATCACCTGTTACTAGATTCTGTATCCATATCGGCATAGCCTGCCCTCCTCTGTAGTTTCTCCATTCCGGATCCCAAGCCATGATAGGCGCATAGGCCAGATATTGTCCATCTGAAGATAGTTCTCCGTACGCAGATCGCTTGACTGGCAATGCAGAAGGAATTCCTCCAGCTGTACTTACCGTATAGAAAGAGCTAGACTTAGACGGATGAGCATAACGCGAGGATCTGAAAAGCACTTCTCCTTCTGGAGACCAACCCTGTACGATATCCTGACCTGGATGCCAGGTAAGTCTTTCTGGAGATCCACCCTGAGAAGGAACTATGTATACATCCGTGTTTCCATCATACTGTGCAGAAAAGGCGATCCATTTTCCATCCTCGGAATAATGTGGATTAGATTCATATCCTTCATTAGTGGTTAGTCGTATAGCCTTACCGCCACTCCGTTCCACCTGCCATAAATCATTAGCATAGACAAATACAATATGAGTAGCTGATATACTTGGCTGCCTCAGGAGTTGTGTGCCTTGGCTATACAATAATCCAAATTGTAACAAGACTAGAAAGCTTAATATTAATTTTTTCATAGTTTCTTTTTTAGAGACTTATACCATTTGTACTTGAAGATGCCTCGCGTGACACGAGTTATGCGGCGTTCTCATGTTCAGTTGGTTTTAGCCATAGAAAGCAATTCGTTTTGCTCTGAGTCTAATATAAGAAAATGCAGAGAGAACATATTATCATTTTCAATAGTACTAAAAATACTACATTACCGCTTTCTCTTCCTAATACATTTTTAAATTTCTAAGAACACGGTTAACTAAGAAAGTCTTAGATTTACGACTTAAAGTTTAGACAGCTATGGTAAATCCTAAGGCCATTCTCTACATGGTAGTTTCTGCGATAGCATTTACCATTATGAATTCGCTTATCAAGTCCGTTGATCATCTTCCTGCAATGCAGATTGTATTTTTCCGATCTATAGGATCTGCTGCTATAGGTCTGGCTTATCTTTCAAGAAACAAGATTCCGATAATAGGGGAACATAATAAGTTACTCATCGCAAGAAGTGTAATAGGTCTGATCGCTATGAGTTTATTTTTCAAATCACTGCAGGTCATGCCTATAGCCTCTGCCATATCATTAAGATATATCTCTCCTATTTTTGCGGCCATAATGGCTATCTTTTTTTTCCGAGAAAAGATGCGATGGATACAGTGGTTCTATTTTTCATTAGCATTTGCAGGAGTGGTATTGATTAAGGGTTTTGACAATAGAATTTCTGTAGAGGCCTTTTCGGTCATCATGACCTGTGCCTTATTTAGTGGGCTCGTATATATCCTCATTCGTAAACTATCCGGTAAGGAGCATCCTGTAAGAATTGTAACTTACTTTATGTCTATCTCTACTATCATAGGAGCTATATCTTGTCTATTTTCCTGGGAATCTCCCATAGGATCACAATGGTTCTTATTGTTTGGACTAGGAATATTCGGCTACTTTGGACAATATTATATGACCCTAGGATTACAATCTGAAGAGACTAGTAAGATTGTTCCTTTCAAATATTCTGAAGCTATATTTACCATCGTTGCTGGTTGGCTGTTTTTTACCGAAGCTCAGTCTATGATAGCAATAGTAGGAATAGCATTGATTATAGGTTCATTAAGTGCGTATGCCTTAGCGGGAAAGAAATAAGGTTCTTTAATATGTAATACCATTTCTGGTTTAGATTGGCGGTAATTATTTATTTTGTCCCTCATGTTCCTACGTTAAAAACGTCTACTCTAAACCGAGCTTTATCATTCTAATCATATGATGCGTCTGTTTAAACTCAATAAACGAATACTCCACCTTACTAAGAAATAATCCATTAGGAAGGGCGGGCTGTTTTTTCAGCCATATCTTTTCTTGATTTAATATTTCCTGTAATTCTCCTAAGGTCATTTCTCCAGTCCCGACTTTTAGTAATACAAATACACAGATACGAACCATACCTCTTAGAAAACGATTACTTGTAATCGTAAAACGCAAGCGCCCTTGCTCCTCATTGACAAATAATTCGCAGTTACTTATTTGACATATAGTACTTTTATATAGGTCAGGGGATTTGCAGAGTGGTCTAAAATCTTTTGTACCCAGAATAAGGACGGATGCTTTTCTCATCAGGTCAAAATCTAATTCTATCCCCTCGTAGAAAGAACTATAACGCTTAAGCACAGGGTCTCTATTCCAATGAATAAAATAGTCGTAGGTGCGGGCAATTGCATTATACCGGCAATGCCGATCACGATCTACCTCTATAATGTCAAAAACGGCGATGCTGTCCGGTAAATTTTTATTGAGTATAAATTTAAAATCGAATGCAGGTGCCTCATCAAGATTGATATGCAGAATATATTGGCTAGCATGAACTCCAGCATCCGTTCGACCACAACCATATACAGTAATGTGTTTCTTAAATATTTTAAATAGTTTCTGCTCTATAATTTCTTGAACTGTGTTATGCGTATTGGTCTGTCTCTGCCAGCCCCGGTAGTTGCCACCATCGTATCCTATGTGTATGAAATATCGCATTTAGATTCTATTGCTTGTTTTTCAAAAAATATAAATATTCGAAATAGTTCTACATAATGATGCGCTAGGTCTCGTATAGTTGAGCGATATGGATATATACGATTACTATTTTATGGGCTTATAATGTTTAATGGAGATAAAAATCTAAGATTCGTTAAGTTCTTTTATAGATTCTGTAATCCAATTTATTCTTCTAAGCATTAATCAGTCTTCTTGAAAACTTGATCATGGGGTTGCCTCTATTCTTTCAGACTTACGGGCTAGTTCTATTTGATCAAATTTGTATAGTACACACTTGTTTACTTCGCGCTAAAGCTAACTAGCTTCGATCCCTGGAAGAACGAAAAACACAAACAAAAGTAATAGCAGAAAACTCAATAACGATAATTTGTACATAGATACAATATTCATAAAGTTGCCTCCTTCTGACTGCCATTTGTAATTAAATAGCAGCTTCAGCGTAGCTCGTACTAGATCGATAATCAATAGTAAGCCCAGGACTAAAAAAATAAACGGTACATATTCTTTCATCATCTAAAATTATAATTTTATAAATAGGAAAGCTCATTATCCTCATATTAATTATCGCTGCTTACCTTGCACAAAATTAGCCCTTAGGTTAAAATTATATTTACATGGATAGTCTATTTACTCTGCCTTCATACTTAGAACTTAGTTATACAGAATGGGGACTAGCTGGGCTGGCTATACTTATACTAGGTTTTTCTAAAGCGGGTATTAAAGGAATCTCCGTTATCTGTGTTACCTTATTAGCCCTAGTATTTGGCAGTAAGTCTTCTACTGGCATCATTATTCCTATGCTTATTGTGGGGGATATCTTCGCGGTGATCTATTACAATAAACATTGTAAATGGAAATATCTCTTACAGTTTCTTCCGTGGATGATAATCGGCGTGCTACTTGGTGTATTTCTCGGTAAGGATATGCCTGAAGAATTATTTAAGAAAATGATGGGTATCGTCATATTCCTAAGTGTCGTGATGATGTACTGGTGGGATCAGCAGTCAGCATCCGATATTCCAGAAAGCAAATGGCTAGCTCGTTCCATGGGTCTTGCTGCAGGATTTACTACGATGATAGGAAATCTTGCAGGAGCATTCTCTAATATCTTTTTCTTAGCCATGAGATTACCTAAAAATGAATTTATAGGAACTGCCGCATGGTTGTTCTTTATTATCAACTTATTTAAACTTCCCTTCCACATCTGGGTATGGAAAACGGTGAGTCTAGAAACAATTGCCATGAATCTAAGACTACTTCCTATCCTAGGGATAGGACTATTTGTAGGTATCCAAATTGTAAGTAAAATAAAAGAAAATATATTCAGAAAACTCATATTACTACTTACTGCCTTGGGTGCTATACTTATCTTACTTCGTTAGTTTATCCAGAGGTATAATCCTCCATCGTCTATCGATACGTTTCCCAGCGATTTCGTTTTTTCAAAATGCTTATTTATATCCTCTAGGTTTTTCCAGAAAGAAAAAAATCTTTTATAATTCGGTTGCTCAGATAGTAGTTCTTTTATCTTTTTGTGTCTAAAGTTAAACGGATATATATCTACTCTGATGTATTCTTGACCGTTCTTCTGAGCTTGTTGAGCTAGAAGATAAAGTTCTTTTATCTTCTCATCAGTGATCGCAATACACCCTATACTACTACACTTACCATGAATGAATATATCGCTGCCTGGTGCTTGGCGGTCTGCTAATATCTTATCTGAGTCATTAGGATAGTTGATGCCTAGTGAAAGATGGAATTTACTTTTAGGATTGAATCGATCTATGTGGTAGATACCTTCTGGTATTTGTCGATCACCTTCTTTTCTTTTAGGACCTAGTGTACCCGAAAAAGTACAGAAGTCATATTCTTTCCAAAACTGAAAAATACTATCCTGCTTATTCCTAATCCATACTTCTAGAGTTCTCTCCTCCTTAAATGCCCTTAGGTAGATATCCACCATGTTGTAGTCTACTTCACTTTCCGATAAGCTGCTAATCACTAAATGTTCTTTCTCTTTCTTAGCAGTCTCTACTCTGTCCATGGGCGCTTGGCAATATGATAAAATACATAAAATAAAAAAACATACAAAGTATATTCGCATCAGTTGATCAGATTTATCTCCCTTATAAATGAGCAAAAATAAAAATCAAGACAGCACTAAATAACCATAGACTGATTATAAACTTCAGATTCCAATTTATACTGTGGTCGCATCGAACAAAAATCCTGCACATCTGTTGTTACATATATAATGATGTTCTAAAATAAACATTGAAGTCATTAATTTATTAATAAAAGAACAAATATGAAAGCCACTACAAAAATAGGATTAATAATAGGAATTTTAGCATCCGTATATCTAGCAATCCTTGCAATTGTCGGTAATTTTGGAGGATCAGCACTTAAGTATGGAAAATATGTATTTTTTGTGGCAGGCCTTCTTTACTTCTATACTAACAAGGTAAAAACCTGGCCCTACGAGCAGTTTGTAGGAAAATATATAAGTAGTGCTTTGTTTATTTCCTTTATCAGTAGTATTATAATAGGTATTAGTAATGCTATCTTATTTATTATAGAACCATCATACGCTATCCAGAAATATAATTTTGCTGCAGAATCATTTGCACAGTTAGTTATGATAGACGGGGTTATTATAGTAGAGACAGTAGTCTTAGGCTTACTTGTAGCCTTCGTTATATTCCCATTCTTTAAAAATATACCGCATAGGAATAATAATCCGAGAGGGAATACAAAAAACATAGTAGATCCCTCTAGAAAATAACAAATAAAAGAACGGCTAATTGTTAAGAGGAAAAAACCAGAACCGAAGGTGTTTTTATTTTAACCTCTAAATTGGTTTTTGCCAGAGTACCATCGGATCTATCTATTTTATACTGCACGATATTATCAGAATTTTGTCCAGCAACATACAAAAAACTACCTGTCGGATCTATACTGAAATCTCTAGGTATGGATTCATCGATCAACATATTCTCTCTAAGCGTTAGTTTACCACTTATTCCGTCCACAGCGAAAACAGATATAGAGTTTTTTGTATCTGCATCACCTTTTCTATTTGCTAGGTATAGAAATTCTCCATTTGGGTGAAGCTTGATTGCTGAAGATGTTATAGCGTGTTTATCATAGGCTTCCGTCAGAGCAGAAACAATTTGTTGTTCTTGAAATGGCATGACTGTAGCATCCAAAACCTGTATCTGATTTGTAAATTCATATCCTATGTAAACCTTCCCATTAGATGGATGGAAAACCATGTGTCTAGCCCCAGCTCCTAAAATACCTGTGGTATACTTATCTAGTTTTATTTCATTATCCGATATTTCATAATGATATATTTTATCTGTTCCTAGATCTATCCCATGGATGTAATGATCATATGGAGAGGGACTTATCATGTGCATGTGAGAAGCGTCCTGACGCATTGCAAAAGATCCTTTACCCTTATGACTTATCGTATCAAAAGGTGCAGAAACAGTACCGTTCTTACTGATCGTATGAGCACTAACACTTCCGCTTACGTAATTAGCAGAATACAGTTTTTCTAGATTTCTGTCCAAAGAAATATGGCATGGAGATCCCCCTAATGTACTTACAGTATTGATTTTAGTTAGTTGTTGTTTTTCTGAAGAAAAGCTAAAGGAAGTAATAGATCCATTTTCGTTTTCATTCGCAGCGTACAATATTTTATTTAACTTATCATAGCTAAGATAGGCTGGGTTTTCTTCAGATTTTACTGCTGTGACTATTTCTAATTTTCCATTTTTCTTATCACAAGTAAAAACAGATATCCCCGCTCCCTTGCCATCTACAAAGCCTAAGTCCTGAGTGTAAGACCCTACAAAAAGATATAAGGTATCATCTTGTTCTACCGAGGGTAGCGTTATCTTGTTATTATTAGAATTACAAGCAATTATAACAGAAATAGTTAGTAGTAAGACATATCTCATTATCTAAAAAAAATTTAGTTCTATACGCTTAGCCAATAAGTAAACTTCACAACAATACTACGATTTCGAGATGCAAACTGGCTAAAATTATTTGTAAGATAATTATCTGAATAAACAATAAAGAAATCAGATACTGGCTTAAATCGCCATTGGAAACGAGTATTTATATTGACATTATTTAGCTGATTATTATACTGTACAAAACTTGTAAAAAAAGTTTTCTTAGAAAAAGTAAGATCTAATCTAGGACCTACAAGCCATAAATCAGCTTTCTCGAAGTCTCCTTCAAGATCTATATGATTGTAGGTATAGTTAAGAGATATAGATCCGTATGGTTGGTATCTGTAACTAAAACTTCCAGATACCCCAGCTCTAAAACCACTGAAAAACTGACCAATAGTAGGTCTTAAATTAAAGGATAGTTTCTTACTTCGATCAGAACGATAGTTCATTGTAAGTGCCGTAAAATTATACCGACTACCTGCTGGCAGAAAAACACTATCCTCTTGTATTCTTGTAGGATCAAAATCACCTAGAAGTATAAGGTCCGTATTTTCTAACTCTAGATTAAATCTCGAATTATCCTTGAAGCTTAAACTCCAATTAATAGAAATATTTCTCTCTGACAAATCAAAATCTTCTAATACCTCATTATCGTCATCCCCTAGTTTGTAAAACCATCGCGTATTAAAGTTTATCGTATGTCTAGTCAATACCGATCCGTTCGGATAAAAATTGATTCCCAGACGAGGGCTCACTCTAAGAATATCTTTCCTAGGAACAAATCCCACTTGTGCATCGAACCCCTCTCCTATTATCATATGTGCCCACTCAGCAGTATAGCGCCTCTTAATCAATTGTAGTTGTCCAAAATGCGCATACTTCTTTTCCAACGCTTCCGGTGTTAATGCTCTGAAATAAGAAAACTTACCTACCCAAGAATTATCAGAGCTTGCCAGTCTATATTCCAATCCCCCCACTCTGTTATAAGGATCTACGGTTCCACTGAAATCATCCGCATTAAATGCCTCCTTGTTGACTAGGATAAAAGCTAGGCTACTTCTGTCAAAAACTTGTTGTTCCACAGCTAAGGCTGTATAGTTAAAACTTGGAAGATCATTTTCCTCTTGAGCTGCTGTCTGCATATTAATAAGACCTATTCTCAGTTTATCATTCAACTTACCACTCAATCTCGCGCCGTAGTATATTGTATTCTGTACATTATTGCCAGTAGTCGTATCCTGAGATATACCTATCCTTCTAGAGAAAAATGGATTCATTCTTCCATTTCCAAAATTGCCAAAAAGGTCCGCGTTTTCAAGAAAAAATTGCCTCCTTTCTGGAAAGAAAATTTCGAATCTTGACAGATTAGTGACTTGCTGATCTACTTCTACCTGAGAGAAATCAGGATTAAAAGTAAGGTCTAGATTTAGACCAGAGTTAATAGCAATTTTTGCATCTCCTCCTATATTAAAATTGGTTTGTGTTTTGTTCTCATCTAAGTTTTCAAAATCTCTTGCAGCACCTACTATAGTGTAGGGTATAATAGCAACATTTTTTCCAGATTTCTTTAGCGGATTTTCCCACTTCATATTTCCCATATAAGATAGATCCATCAAGATTCTATTAGTAGGAATATTAATCCAACTCGTAATTTCGTTCTCTTGGGTATCAAATCTGTAGGAATTAAATCTCCAGGATGTGGCTCCTTCTTTGAACCGTAAAGTCTTAAAAGGAATAGCGATCTCAGCTATCCAATGATCGTCATAGATCTTAGCATTTCCTGACCAAGTATTATCCCAGGAATCATCAAAAGATCCACCTGTTCTACCTCCATTAGAAATCAGCGCTTCCCTTGTAACGCCGTAGGGATTAATACCAAATAAAAAGGCATTTGTCTTATCATTAAAAGTGTCAAAAAGAAAGCTAATATTATCACTTCCAGAAAATCCATAATCGCGCCTTAGAGAAGGAACAACGAAGTCGTTTGTCTTAGCTTTACATTTTGCAGCTACATAGAGATAGTCATCATCATAACACATATAGATTTCTGTAGCATGAAGTGCAAGAATAGTATCGTATGGGAAATACTGGGAAAACTCACTAGCTGACATCGCCCGTTTCCAGCTTTTTTCGTTGAGCACACCATCTAATACTATAAGATCTTGCGTCTCTAGTACGTCAAAACCTATATTCCTGTCTGTCTCTATTCTATTCTGAGCCGATGTACAAATTGACATAGCGATGCTCAGAATTATGATGGAGAATATTTTCATATACTTAAAGTACTTTTATTAAGGGGGAGTGTCCCTAACGTTAACAAGTCATTAATAATTATGCTTGCCTATGGTCCATCCTTTTTTTCCTAGATACTGTCTGCCTGACGTAGCAGCTGGATCTTCTAGCTGAGTTCCCATGGAATCATTCCATCTATTAAGATATCCAAACAATGCTACTACACCCAAGATCTCTACAATTTCACCTTCTTCCCAGTGCTTTCTCATATTTTCAGATATAGCATCATCTACGGCATTGGGTACTTGTGAAGCAGCGATAGTAAGATCAAAAGCTGCTCGCTCTGCATCCGAAAAAGCCGAATGCGTTTTGTATTCCCAGATATTATGTAACTGATCTACCGATCCTCCATATCGTTCAGCTGCTCGGATGGCATGCGCCTCACAATATCGGCAACCTGTAGTCATACTAGAAAGATATGCTATCAGTCTCTTGAGCGCACTTGTCACTCTTCCTTTGTTCTCCATGACAGCCTTATTCATCTCCAGAAATGCTTCTGCAATTCTAGGTCTATGCATCATGGTAAACAAACTATTAGGTGTAAATCCTAGCGTTTCTTCGTAGAAACCAGCCATCTCAGCCATTTCAGGATTAGCATTGCGATCGAGTGGGGAAACTAGTGGTTTTTTCATTCTCGTATTTCTATGTATTTAGTTTTACGCAAAGAAAGTAAATTAATGCAAGAGACTGCGTAGCATTACTTTTTCTATTGCAAAATATCTGAATATGGACATTTATATACCTCAGTTGTAATTGCCCAGTAAGTCATTATTATACCAATTCTAGTTTAGAATGACGGTAATTATTTGTTTTGTTCTTCATGTTCCTTCGTTAAAAAGCCTCGCCGAACCTATGGGTTCGCCTACGTTTTTTGCCTTGATCCATTTTGAACAATTCTAAATCCTTTTCCGTCATCTAAAAATAGAAATGGTATTACACCCTACGCCTTCTAATTCCTATCCATAGGATTGTTGATGTATCTGTTGCTTGACTTTAGACTTATAGATCTCAGCTAGAATATAGTAACAGATAATATCACCCTATAGTTTGCTACCTGTTATGTCATAGACAATAGGTTAAATCCTAAAGCTGTAGAAATATTCTACCTTAGGTAATGTAAAAAGAATAAGAATTTAGGTAGGAATTAAAAAAAGGCCAACATAAATTTTTAAAAACCGATTTAAAAAAAAATTATGTCAACCTTTCTATTTCTTGATTATCCGGGGTAAGTAATAACTAAAAAACTGAGTAATGCCGATGTACTTAAAAGTATAATCCAGAATCGTCCATCTGAATAGATACGGTCGTCTTTGCCTTGTATCATTTTCTCTTTTCGGGTTTAGGTGTTTATGAATATGAGTTTGGTTATATAAACAGTCTTCGTCTAACTGTACTTAACACTTTGCGAAAATGATGCCATGGCAAAAAAATAACATATGATATTTACACCCATTCTAAGACTTAAAATACAGTAGTTTTCTAATACTATTTATTTACCCCTTATTATTGCCTGGTAGTTAGCTTCTTTTATATAGATCATATAAATAATATGTTAGATGTAATGTTTGATCACATCTAAAAAATACCCAAAAACTTTAGATAGATGTGCATAAGCCTTAAAAGGCTCGGAGTCCGTTAGATGTTTTAGCGGAACCGTCTAGAGATACTACTGGAGTCCTTTCTTAATGTTTTTTACAAGGAATGGTCCCTCGTAGACTAGACCGGAGTAGACCTGAACTAGGCAGGCACCTGCATCTAATTTCTCTTGCGCAGTCGCTGCCGAACGTATACCTCCTACTCCTATGATAGGTATCTTGCCTGCTGACTTGTTATGTATATACGCTATAACTTGTGTGGAGCGGTCTGTGACTGCTTTTCCGCTTAGTCCCCCGTTACCTATCGCACTTACCTCTTGTACGTCTGTTGTAAGACCAGATCTATCTATCGTCGTATTTGTGGCTATGATACCATCTATACCTATGGACTGAACAATCTCTATAATATCATCTAGCTGTCCATCTGTAAGGTCTGGCGCTATCTTGAGTAAGACAGGCTTAGCATGAGATTTCTCATTATTAGCATTTTTTACAGCTTGCAATAACTGAGTAAGGGGTTCTTTATCCTGCAAGGATCGTAGACCTGGCGTATTAGGTGAACTAACATTGACAACAAAATAATCCACATAAGGAAACAGCTTTTCAAAGCAAATCAGGTAATCTTCTATAGCCTTGTTATTAGGTGTCACTTTGTTCTTGCCGATGTTCCCACCTATGATAAGTTTTTCTCTATTTTTTACCTGCTTAAGTCTTTTTACTAGAACGTCTACACCTCCATTGTTGAAGCCCATCCTATTAATAAGAGATTCGTCCTTAGGGAGTCTGAAAAGTCGTGGCTGTGGATTACCTGCCTGAGGTAGCGGCGTAACCGTTCCTACTTCATAGAATCCAAATCCTAATGAGGAAAAAGTATTAACATATTTTCCATCCTTGTCAAAACCTGCAGCGAGACCTACAGGATTCTTAAACTGAAGTCCAAAAATATTCTTTTCGAGATCATCTCGTTCATAGCGGAACAGATTTTTTATAAGTGAGGATAAGATCGGGATACTCGTGAGTACTCCAAAAATACTTGCCGTAAAATGATGCGCTTTCTCCGGGCTGAGTAAAAATAGGAGATGTTTCAAAAAATGTTTATACATACCGAAGTTGCTTAGCCCTTAATTTCTGCTTTCAGTGCATCGAGATCTCTTACTAATAGACGTTTTCTATTAAAGGTCAATAAATTAGCTGTTCTTAGTTCATTGAGTACCGTTGTCACAGTCTGTCTAGAGGTAGCTGTTATATTAGCGATCTCCTGATGCGTGATGAAGTTTCTCACTACCCATTCGTAACCGATGCGCTGTCCTTTTTTCTTTACTAGGTCTCCTAGATACTCCACGATTCTACTTCTGCTATCTTTAAAGACTAGAGACTCTAATCTTTGTTCTACCTCCAGTACTCTAGATCCTACTATCTTCATGAGAAATAGACTCAGGCCGCTATGGTCTTTTATAAGATCCTTCATCTCATCTACAGAAACCACGCAGATCTCTGAATCTTGCATACATATGGCAAAATCTCTTCTCTTTTCCTCCCCTATGATAGCTAACTCCCCAAAAACTTGACCTTCATCTAGGATAGCTTTTGTGATTTCTTTGCCATTATCACTATAGGTTCCTATTTTGATACGTCCTTTTGTAATAAAATATATCTTATCACTACTCTGATCAGGGAGATAGATATACTCGTTCTTCTTTACTTTACGCTGGTGCTCATCATTCATTTTATGACTCATCTTCTTAGGACAGAAGATACCTCCAACATCTATATTCTCTAGGAACCAAAGTGACTGATCGGACATGTGTGGTTTTTTCTTAGTGTTTATTTGTCTGGTTTGAGCTTAAATTTTGCTACCAAGGTTTTTACAACTGGATTTTTTTCTACCATCAGGGTATAAATTTCCCTCTCTGTTAACAACTTCTTAGGTTCAATTGTTTGGTAATCAGGGAATTTATTGATGTCTACCACGACATTCATTATCAATTCCTTATTGTCAATATTCTCCCTAAACTCATCTACAAGAATCTTTTCTTGGCTTATCATATCTTTTATGACACCTGTAGGAACATATATTTGTATAGCGTTCTTCTCTACTTCCAGAATAGCCTGGTTAAAAGCACTTTTTATAGAAGTGGTCTGAAGTCTACTTTTATAATTTTCCCATATTTCTTTAACAACATCTATCTCTAGTGCTTTTCTGTTAGCTGATTTTATGGACTCTTCTTTTTTTATCTTAGATATAAGGTCTGATACGTTAGAGCTTATGGTAGGCGCCTTGGAGAATTTTGCTGGCGACTTAGGCACTTCCTTTTCTGTATTCGGTGCAGATTTTTGTTCGCCAGCTTTTTGCTGAGCAGCCCCTACAGCAGGCTGAGGAATAGTTATAGTCTTAGATATTGTACCCGACCTAGTTAAGAGTGGACTGGGCCTGGCCTTTTTTTTTACGGTATTACCAGAATCACTTACCAGTCTCGACTGATATACGATCTTGCCTAGCACTATCTCTACATGTAGATTTTTCTGATTAGATCGCGGTAGACTTAGATCCGCACCGTTAAGTAAGTTCAGCGCATTGAACACATAAGACTGAGATAGTAGAGCTGCCTGATTAGCATATCTTTCTTGTAGCTTATCGCTCAGTTCCAACAATTTTCTTGTTGCTTCATTTTTAGCTAGTAATAGATTTCTAAAATGATCGCTTAATCCCTGAATAAAAATCTCGGGCTCGAATCCATTCTTCAAAATACCATTAAACAAGATCAAGATAGAAGACATATCCTCTTTTATACAGTGATCTACTATCTTAAAATAGTAATCATAATCTAGGATGTTAAGACTGTCAATAACATCTTGGTATGAGACTTTTCCTTCTGCTGAGCTGGCTATTTTGTCAAAAATAGATAGTGCATCTCTCAGGGCTCCATCTGCTTTCTGAGCTATAACATGCAGTCCCTCTTCTTCTATTTCTATATTTTCTTCCTTGGCTATACCTTGCAGTCTGACTACTATATCTGGGATAGCAATTCGCTTAAAATTAAAGATCTGACATCTAGATAAAATCGTAGGAATGATCTTATGTTTTTCTGTAGTCGCCAGAATAAAAACAGCATATGGTGGTGGCTCCTCTAGTGTCTTCAGAAAAGCATTAAAGGCTGCTGTAGAAAGCATATGTACCTCATCTATGATAAAGATCTTATAATCACCTTGCTGTGGTCGGAATCGTACCTGATCTGTAAGACTTCTTATATGCTCTACACTATTATTAGAAGCGGCATCTAGTTCTATAATATTGAATGATGCATTTTCTGAGAAACTCTTGCATGCATTACACACATCACAGGGTGTCGTCTTATCTTCTTTGTTCTCGCAATTAAGCGTCTTAGCCAGTATCCTTGCACAGGTCGTCTTCCCTACTCCTCTAGGACCACAGAAAAGAAAGGCCTGAGCTAGCTGATCATTTTTCAGCGCGTTCATAAGGGTCTTCCCTACATGCTCCTGTCCTACAACTTCCTGAAAAGTCTGCGGTCTATACTTTCTTGCTGAAACAACGTAACTCATATCTATGTCAATGTAAAGACAAATATAAGAATAACTGAGGAGTACCAAGACTTAATATTAGTCGAACTTATCACCACATTGTAAATATTTGCTTACTCATCTGAAAGATATAGCAGCATATCGATATATATTTTCGCTACCCTTTTTTTGCAGACCTTGACAAAGCTATATCAATTATGAGATTCAAAAAGACCTTAATGAAGGACTTATGGCTAGGCAGAGCGGGATGCTGCGTAAGGAACATGGAAGATAGGCTTGCTAGCGTTTGACCTTTGTGTCTAGCGCAAGACTAGTCCCTTAGGACCGAGCGAAATAAGCGAGTCTGTAATACTCCGACACCGAGCGGGTAGCCTTTTCTTGTGCTCGGCAGATAGGGGTTACGCCCTAGGTCAATTCTAGATTTAAAGTTTTTCCGAGGTATACCAGTGTTACGCCTTCTTTTATAAGCTTGTCCGTTACATTCGTAGATGGAATAATTCTCAGTTCGCCTTCCGTATTTTTGATAAAAATCGGGATACTGTTTTTCTGCTCTCTCATCTCCTGAATGATCGACTTGTAATTCTCTGCATCCTGTATGACGATCTCATTCATCTTAGGATAATCTCTTGCGACCTCACTGAAGTTAATGTAATCATCAGTTGTGGAGAATAGTCCGTCCGTCATATCTGCTTCTCCTTGTTCCATCTCTTCTGGGGAGATCAATCTGTAGGATCCGTTCTCACCAAAATTTTTCTTTAATTTATTGAGTGCAAATTTATTGACATCGGAACTACCAGTCAGTGCCATCAGGTAGCCCATCTCATTCAGCTCTAGGTTATCAAAAATATCGTCTCGATAGATATCAATATTGAATCCCTTAAGGCCTTCTTTTGTGGCTTTTTTTATGTTAGATATATTAGTATCTATGAGGGCAACTTCTTGTCCATTATCAGAGATATACTTAGCGAGCAGTCTAGCGGATTGGTTAGCACCGACGATCAGGGTGCCGTTACTTTTATCGATCATGACACCTAGCAATTTAGCGAAAAATCTCGCTGTAGTAGCATTGAGCAATACTGTTCCCAGCACAACCATAAACACAAGTGGCGTAATATATTCCGCTCCGTCTAGTCCTTGCTTCACTAGCTTAATCCCGAACAGTGAGGCAATTCCTGCAGCAACAATTCCCCTAGGTCCGACCCAACTTATAAATAATTTTTCATTTAAACTCAGAGTAGATTTTCTTGTGCTAAGGAAAACGCCAAGGGGTCTGACGACTAAAATTATTGCTAAGAAAAGGGCTATACATCTCCAATTCATCAGTAACTCGAGGTCTGATATATTAATGTTAGCAGATAACAATATGAAGAGGACGGAGATAAGTAGAATACTCAGGGATTCCTTAAAATATAGTATTTCCTTCAGGTGGGGGACGTCCATATTACCTAGGACTAGACCCATAATGACAACGGTAAGTAGTCCTGAGTCGTGCACAATAATACCTGAGGCAACGAACATCATCATGACAAATGCCAGGGTGAAAACATTGATCAAATAATGTGGAATCCACTTTCTGGTCAGCAACTGTTTCATCACGACAGCGGAAAAATATCCGAGAGCAGAACCTACTAAGGCTATCCTTATAAATTGTAGTAGTGCATGCTGCGTAAATGCACCTCCTCCACCTCCTTCTGTGAGTGAAATGATCAGTTCAAAAACAAGTACGGCGGCAAGGGCTCCGATAGGATCTATCAATATGCCTTCCCACTTCAGTACCGTAGCAACATCACGTTTCAGCGGAACATTCCTAAGGATGGGTGCTATCACTGTGGGCCCGGTCACAATAATGAGCGCTGCAAAAAGTAATGAAATGAGCCACGGAAGGTCCACGATGAAATGTGACAGTATGGTCGCACACACAAAGGTAATAAAGGCACCTAGGGATACTAGGTTAAATATTGTAGGTCCGACGATTTTGATTTCTTCCTGCTTCAGGGTAAGTCCTCCCTCAAACAATATGATCCCGATGGCTAGTTCCACAAAATGGAAAAGGCTGTCACCAGGAAAAAGGCCCCTATCGATAAGCCATATAGGTTCTAACCATTTCTCTCCTCCATCGTTCCATAAGGTGGACAAAGGACCGACTGCAAGTCCTATAAGTATAAGCGGGAGAATAGCAGGAAGCTTCATCCTCCAGGCTATCCACTGAGCAAATATTCCTAGTATTATTATGCTTGCCAATTCCGTCATAAATGTATTATTGTAGCCTATTTGTTACTAAAATTAATTATGCTATCTAGCAGTGTGTAAAAGATAATATAAGATCAAATATCTTTATTTAACAGTAAAGCGGCCTAAAATCTCGAATTTCTTACTTTTGTGCCCTCTATTAGAATTATTATGGCAAATATCGAAGAAATAAATAAAAGAAAGACTTTTGGAATCGTTTCCCATCCAGATGCTGGGAAAACTACGCTTACGGAGAAGCTACTTTTATTTGGTGGGGCTATCCAAGTGGCGGGAGCCGTAAAATCTAACAAGATAAAAAAGGCAGCGACCTCAGATTTTATGGATATAGAACGGCAGAGGGGTATCTCTGTAGCTACCTCTGTAATGGCGTTTAAGTACAACGGAAAAAAGATCAACATCCTAGATACCCCTGGTCACAAAGATTTTGCAGAAGATACCTATCGGACCCTTACGGCTGTAGATAGTGCTATCGTCGTGATAGATGTAGCCAAGGGTGTGGAGGAGCAAACAGAAAAACTTGTGGGTGTATGTAAAATGAGGAACACTCCGATGATCGTCTTCATCAACAAGTTAGATAGAGAGGGAAAAGATGGTGTAGAGTTACTAGATGAGGTAGAAGAAAAGCTTGGGCTTAACGTATGTCCGCTGAGCTGGCCTATCGGTATGGGGTCACGGTTCAAAGGGGTATATAATCTATATGAGAAAAAGCTGGTCTTATTTTCTCCTCATGGAAAACAGTCTACAGAAGATATCATTACGATAGAAGATCTGAATGATAAGGTTCTAGAAACAATTGTAGGAGATCGACTTGCGGCGGAGTTGCGAGAAGAGGTAGAAATCATTCAAGGTGTATATCCTCCTTTCGATAAGGAAAAATATCTCGCTGGTGAGCTGAGTCCAGTGTTTTTTGGAAGTGCTATTAATAATTTTGGGGTTAAGGAACTGCTAGATTGTTTTACAGAAATAGCACCTTCTCCACTGAGTAGAGAAACGGAGGAACGTGTGGTCTTCCCTACGGAGGACAAGTTTTCTGGATTTATTTTTAAGATCCATGCTAACATGGATCCTAAACATAGAGATAGAATTGCATTCTTGAGAATCTGCTCTGGGAAGTTCGAGCGAAATACAAACTACCTACATGTGCGTCAGGATCGAAAAATTAAGTTTTCTAATCCTACAGCATTCATGGCATCTAAAAAGACGGTGGTAGAACAGGCTTTTCCAGGAGATATTATAGGACTCTATGATTCTGGAAATTTCAAAATAGGAGATGCGCTTACAGAAGGAGAAATTCTCAACTTCAAAGGTATTCCTAGATTTTCTCCTGAGCAGTTCCGATATGTGGAAAATGCTAATCCACTGAAGACTAAGCAACTGAATAAGGGACTGAATCAGCTGATGGAAGAAGGTGTGGCGCAGATGTTTACCAAGGTCGATAATAACAGAAAAATTGTGGGTACGGTAGGAGCTCTGCAGTTCGATGTCATACAGTATAGACTAGAGCATGAATATGGCGCATCTTGCAAATATGAATCTATCAATCTGCATAAAGCCCTGTGGATAACCTGGGATACGAAGGAGGCTTTGAAAGCGTTTATCAAAAGAAGAAAAGCTAATATTGCCAAGGATATAGATGGGCAATACGTCTTCCTTGCTGAGTCTGCATGGACTCTAAAAACGATAGAAGAAAATCATCCTGAGATACACTTTCATGAAATAAGCGAAAATTAATGTAATTTTATATGCGATAAAGATCGAACTTCTTACTTACAGAACTGTTTATAGATTAAATACTATTATTCAAATCAAAATAAATTAAAAATGGCTTTTACACTACCAGAATTACCATACGCACATAATGCACTAGAACCTAACATCGATGCGAAAACGATGGAAATACATCATGGAAAACACCACGCTGGATATACTAAAAAACTAAATGCTGCAATAGAAGGAACCGATCATGATGGGAAAAGTATAGAAGATATACTTCAAAATTTAGATATGGATAATAGTGCGGTTAGAAATAATGGTGGAGGATTCTATAACCATTCTTTATTCTGGAATGTGATGAGTCCAGATGGTGGTGGAGAACCTACCGGTGATCTTGCTGATGCAATCAATGATGCTTATGGTTCTTATGATGGATTCAAGGAAAAATTTGCTAAAGCTGCTGGATCAAGATTTGGTTCTGGATGGGCATGGTTATGTGTACATAAAGGCGGAAAAGTCGAAGTATGTTCTAGTCCAAATCAAGATAACCCGCTTATGCCGGGCGTGGGATGCGGTGGACATCCTATCCTAGGATTAGACGTATGGGAACATGCTTATTACCTACATTACCAGAATAGAAGACCTGATTATGTACAAAGTTTCTTCAATGTAATCAACTGGAAAGCGGTAAGCGATAGATATAACGAGGGGAAATAAGGCTCTCGGATTCAGCTTAAAAACAAAAAGAGCCTCCTACTAGAAAATTCTAGTAGGAGGCTCTTTTTGTATATCTAATAAGAAACCTCTAAAGGGCTAGGAGCCCTTTAGAGGTTAATGGACTATGGGAAAAAGTAATTAATACCAATTCTAGTTTAGAATGACGGTAATTATTTATTTTGTTCTTCATGTTTCTTCGTTAAAAAGCCTCGC
>ENA-ORXT01000920-ORXT01000920.1-marine-metagenome-genome-assembly--contig:-NODE-920-length-42476-cov-4.796222_pt1 | contig 42476 bp, 32 predicted proteins | sample MGYA00237868_ERZ511482 | MGnify/ENA metagenome assembly ERZ511482 | reverse complement strand
GGGATCAACCTAGTCTCAGTACAAAGCTAAAAATAAGTCGCTAAAGACTTGCTTGTTATGAGTATAACTATGCCTGTACCGTCTCGAATTCAGTCAGAACCACGATCACTCATTTTCACCAGAATAACTTATTATTCCGCGACCCCTTAAGACAATGAAATACGCTTATACGTCAGACGGGTCTACCTCCATTTGATCCGTAGCACCCGCGGCTCCCCGACCCGCACTTTACCCCGTTCCGAAATACATAAGCCCGGAATCGCCAGTATCTCCCCGTCCGCGTCCGTTAGCAGGTAGATGCGGTCGCGCAACCACGGCGGCACCTTCTCGTCGATCAGAAAATCCTTCACCTTTTTCGTTTGCCCCTTCAAGCCGAGGGGCTGGAAGCGGTCTCCATTTTGGCGGGGCCGCAGGTGCAGGGGGAGGTAGGTGCCGTCGGGGCTGACCGGAGGCGTGAGGTAATGAACGCCCGCCTCGTTCAACTCCGCCGGCCGGGGAATGAGGTCGATCGTCAGGTCGAAGTAGCCATCCCGGTAGCGGTTGGGGAAGATCAGCACCTTACGCGGCCGGAGCATGCCGAACATCGAATCGGTCTTATGCGCGAAGGTGAGTTGGTGCGGCTGCACGTACACCACCGAGGTCTCGCTCTCCAGACTTCGTTGGCCGGGCAAAGACACTATCTGCCGGACTTGCTCGGCGGTGAAGCCGTAAGTGTCGACCACATATTCGTGCAGGAAGGCGGTTAGCACTTGCGCCTCCTCCAGCGCCTCCTCCCGGCGTACGACCCATAGGTTCTCCCGCCGTTCCGCGTGCCGTTCGCGTAGTTCGGACAGATATCGCCGGTGCAGGTCGCTAGCCGAGCGCAGGTTTGCCGCGGTCTTCACCCACCCCTCCGTCGTCATCCCCAACTCCCGCAACACGGGCGTCAGGCGGTGACGGACGCGGTTGCGCAGGTAGTCGTCCGAAGCGTTGCTCGCGTCTTCCCGCCAGCGGATATCGTTGACCGCGGCATAATCCCGGATGTCTTCCCGGCCGCATTCCAGCAGCGGGCGGTAATGCGGGTCGATGCCCGCCAGGCCCCTGATGCCCGTTCCCCGTATGAGGTTGATGAGCGTCGTTTCCAGGTTGTCTTCGGCGTGGTGGGCGGTGACCAGTCGGTTACGGGGCCCGCGTCGGATCAATTCCTTGAACCATTCATACCGCAACCGCCGCGCCGTCATCTGCGTCGATTCCCCCGCCTCGGCGGCAGCTTTAAGATCAACGGCCCTTACCCAAACCTTTGCATCCAGCGTCCCCGCCAAATCCTTCACGAATTGCGCGTCCCCGTCCGATGCCGCGCCGCGCAGCTGAAAATTCATGTGCGCGATCGCGAAGTCGTAACCTTCCGCCTTCAGTACGTGCGCCAGCACCGTACTGTCCAGCCCGCCCGAGCAGGCCAGCAACAGCTTGTCGCCCGGCGAAAACAACTGTTCCCGCTCCACGAACGCCCGAAAACCCCGAATGAGTGGGTGTACTTTTTTCATGTTTACTGGAATAATGCGCGGCAGCCAAATCAAAAATTGAGAGCACGAAGTACTGCGCAGCAAATCGCCAATCGAGATTCGATCCCGTGCGGCAGCCAAATCGCTTATCACTTATCATGTATCACTTATCACTTATCGAATCTAGTGCATCCGATCGCCCCGCACCTCCATCCCCGCCAATAACTCCGCTTCGAAAGCCAGAAATTCCGCCCAGCGTTTGTCGACACGTTCCCGGTCGAAGTACTTCCGCGCCAGCTCGATGAACAGCACGTAGTGGCCCGCTTCGGCGATCATGAATTTGTGGTAGAACGCCCGCAGGTCTTCGTCCGCGCAGTACAGGCTCAAAAGCCGGAAGCGTTCGCAGCTGCGCGCCTCGATCAGCGCGCACAGCAGCAGTTTTTCCAGCAGGGCCTGTTCGCGGCCGCCGCCCTTTTGCATCACTTTCATCAGCCCGTTTACGTACTCGTCCTTACGCTGCCGACCGAGTTTCAGCCCCCGCTTGTCGATCTCGTGCAGCACCATGCGGAAGTGGCCCCACTCTTCGGTCACCACCGGCGCGACTTCGGCCACGATCTCCGGGTAATCCGGGTAACCCTGAATGAGCGAGATGCAACTCGTGGTCGCCTTTTGCTCACAGTAAGCGTGGTCGGTCAGTATTTCGCCCAGGTCCATCTCGGCCAGGTTGACCCAGCGCGGGTCGGTCGGGAGTTTGAGGTTGAGCATCTGTACGGTAGCGGCGGTTTCCATACGGCGAAGGTAGGAGTTAGGAGCCAGAAGTCAGGAGTTAGCGTACCTGACGCCTGACGCCTAGCTCCTGATTCCTAATTTCTTAATCCTAGCTTCTACAAACCGCCTCACCTCCGCCTCGCTGGTCACTTGGCGCTCGTACTCCGGCAGCCCCGGGATGCCCATATAGACTACCGGGTTTTGATGCGTCATCCGGCTTTCCAGTCTGGCGAAGGCGGTGGCGTGGAATTCCGAAACGCCGGTATAGGCGACCATTTCCGCTACGTTTTCCGGCGTGATACCGCAGCCGGGCAGGATGCCGATGCGACCGGCGGCTTGCTCTACGAGCTGACGGATCATCTCCTTGCCCTCCGGTACGGTGGCGGCCTGCCCGGAGGTCAGTATGCGATCCACGCCCAGCTCGATGAGCGTTTCCAGGGCGGCGAAGGGGTCGGCGCAAACGTCGAACGCGCGATGGAAAGTGACGGAGAGCGCCCCGGCTTCTTTCACCAACCGTTGCACCCGCGACCGCGCCACCCGGCCGTCCGTTTCCAATAAGCCGAACACCACGCCGGTCACGCCGATCTCCCGGCAGGCCCGCACGTCGCGGATCATATTATCGAACTCCCGATCGGTATAGTCGAAATCGCCGCCGCGCGGCCGGATCATCACCATGATGTCGATGCCGACCGCCTCGCGACAGGCGCGGATGGCGCCGATGCTGGGGGTGATGCCGCCCTCGACGAGGGCGGCGCAGAGTTCTACGCGCTGGGCGCCGCCGGCTTGGGCGGCGACGGCGTCGTCTACGGATTGGAGGCAGACTTCAAAAACCATCTTTTGCAAATTTGTAGATTTCAAGAAGTTCGATATGGGCTGATTGTCAGTAAGTTACCCATTAGCCTTTATTTTATACCCCGGCACCCGCATCTCGTTTTCCACCCCCGCGTACCGCACCGCGTAATCGAAACCCGACTGGATGCAATACGCCCCCGTCTCCCCGTTTTTATTTAAAGCTATGAACCCCACCTGGATGTCTTTCCAGTCCGGGTTCTTGCTGATGACGCGCTCCACGGCCAGTTTGCAGGCCTCGGTGGGTGAATGTCCTTGGCGCATGAATTCCACAACCAGGAAACAACCGCAGGCCCGGATGACCGCCTCGCCCCAACCGGTCGCCGTCGCGCCGCCGATCTCGTTATCCACGTACAGCCCCGCGCCGATCAGCGGGGAGTCGCCGACGCGGCCGTGATATTTAAACGATGCGCCGCTGGTGGTACAAGCGCCCGCCAGGTCACCGTTTCCATCCAGTGTCAGCAGACCGATGGTATCGTGATTTTCGATGTTGATCTCGGGGCGGTAGTCCGGGTTTCGGGTTTTCCATTCGGCAAGTTGTTCACGGCCCCAGTCGGTCAGCAATTCGGTTTCGGTCATGCCCTGGCTAAGGGCGAATTGCTTGGCACCAGCACCCACGATCATCACGTGCGGCGTGCGCTCCATGACCATGCGCGCCAGGCTGACGGGGTGCAGAATGTCTTGCACGGCGGCCACGCTGCCGCAATCTCCGTCGGGGCCCATGATGCAGGCGTCGAGGGTCACGATGCCGTCCCGGTCGGGGTAGGAACCGATGCCGACGGTGTGAACTTCCGGGTCGGCCTCAGTGACCATTACGCCCCGTTCGGCGGCGTCGAGGGCGGTGCCGCCGGCGGTCAGGATCTCCCAGGCTTTCGCGTTGGCCATTTGCCCGTGTCGCCAGGTGGAGATGACCACCGGCCGCGTGATCGATGCTCCTTGAAGCTGTTCCCCATTCCCCTTTATTTCGGGCGGGGTCGCGGGTGCAACGGAAGGATCGGACGCGCAGCTGCTCAGGGCGGACCCGAGTGCTACGCCGGCGGGCAGGGTGCGCAGGAACGCTCGGCGGGAAGTGGTAGACATGTGTTTTGGTTGGTGACCCGAAAGGTAAGAACCCCGGTCCTTATAAATTTCGGCAACTTTACCCGGCCGTGAATGCCGGTACCTGCATCGTCAGGCAGTGCAGCGAGCCGTGCTGTTCGATGAACGCGCGGCAGTCTACACCAACTACCTTGTAAGCACCATGATCACGGAAGGCTTGCAGCGCCGCTTCGTCCACCAGCCGTTCGGGGTTCTTTTTCGGCGCGCCGTTGAAATAGGTCGGTACGAAGACCGTACCGTTGCTGATCAGAAAATTGGCGTAGGTGGCCGGGAGGCGGTGCCCGTCCGCCGCCAAGATCGCGGGCGGCCAGGGGAGAGGGAAAAGTGTATACGGTCGGCCGTCCTGCTTACGAAAGACTTTCAGCTCTTCCTCCATGCGTTGAAGTTCCGCGTAGTGCTCGTCTTCCGGGTCGTCGCAGCGGACGTAAGCGATGGTTTCCGCGTCGAGGAAGCGGGCGAGGGTATCCACGTGGGCGTCCGTATCGTCGCCGGCCAATTCGCCGTGGTGGAGCCAGAGCAGGCGGTCGAAGTCAAAATATTCGGCCAGGGCGGCTTCGGCGGCGCCTTCGTCGGGCCAGTCGTTGCGGCCGTCGCTGAGCAGGCACTTGCCGGTCGTCAGCAGCGTCCCCGCTCCGTCGGATTCCAGCGAGCCGCCTTCGAGGATAATCTCCGCGCGGCGGTAACCGGCTTCCGGATACTCGGCGCGCCAGAGACGTTGGGTGACGCCGTCGTCTTTTTCGGCCTCGAACTTGCCGCCCCAGCCGTCGAAAACGAAATGATTGAGCACCAGCGCGCGCTCGTCGAGGATCGTGCTTATCGGGCCGTAGTCCCGGATCCAGCAGTCGTCGGTCGGCGCGTGGAAAACCTTTCCCTGGTAACCGTCTTCGTAATCCCCGAAGTGTTCCTCGTCACTCACCACCAGGGTGACCGGCGTTAAGTCGTTGACGGCGTTGGCCGCCGCGATCATTGCTTCGGAAGCCGTCGTAAGGCCATCTCCCCAGTCACCGTCGCGGCGCGGAAAGGTGAACAGAACGGTTTGCTGGGGTTCCCATTCGGCGGGGAGGCGCATGCTCGGCATAGGCGGATTTACGGTTTGGCCAAAGGTAGGTAAGCACTTCTTGAAAACCCCCTTTTGCACCCGCGTTCCTCCGCCCCAAAAGTGAGGAGTGTTTATCGAACAACTATTTTTTCCGTAATCCGCTCTTCCTCGGTCAACACGCTGACCAGGTAAAGCCCCGTCGGCAGGTCATCGACGCGAAGGCTGACCTGTTGCGCTCCACTAAACGCTTTCCGCTTAATTCGCCGGCCGTCAAGGCCGAAAATGCTCACTTCCTTGATGTTTTCACCCGCGCTTACCGTTATTCGGTCGCGGGCCGGGTTAGGCCACACCATCGTCTCCCGGCGATCCTCCGTATTCGTCAGGCCGAGGGTGGGCAGCGCGGTAAGCTTACCTCCTGCGATGAGCTCTCCTTTCTTGCTAACGTCCGCCGTATCCGCGGTGACGATGACCCGGTCGACGTAAATCCGATCCGCATTCGAGCTGGCGTCGCAGCGGATGCGGAAACGCGCGCCCTCGTTCAGCGTGTAGGCGACTGAATCGACGGCCACTTTGGCGTCATAATAAGTGTCGTTGCTGAAATGGTTTCCCGCAACGTAGCGGGCTACACTACGCCAGTTTGCGGCCCCACCCGCCTGGTACTCTACGAGGAAGTCTTCGCCGTTTTCCATGCTATTGGGGTAGAACACGAAGGCCAGTTCCGCGCTGCTCATCCCCGTCAGGTCGTAGGGGGGCGAGGTCATCGCCGATCTGCCGCCGCTATTGTCCCGCAGGCGAACGCAGTAGCGGCCCTCATAACTTACCTGCCCGCGAAAGCGGTAACAATCGGCACCGCCGTCCGTCCATCCGTCATAGCTGGTTTCGAAGTAATGAGCGCTCAGTTCAAAGGCGCTCGTGGTGTCGACCGTTTCGCCCGCCGTAGTCAGGCAGCCGGTCGTTGTGCCGAGAACGGCGTCTCGATTGAATACGCTATCCGCCTCGTTAAAGGCTGCTACGGTGAAGACGTACTCCGTACAGGTGTTCAGTTCATCGATGATTACGGTAGTGTCGGAAGTTGTTCCCATTAACATGCTGTCTACGTAATAGCGGTAGCCCGTTGTGACCGCGCTATCGGTCACGGTACTCCAGCTCAGGCGGACGCTGTTGCTCGTTTCGTTACTCACCACGAGGCTGTCGGTCAGGGGAGGGGTCACGTTGTCCGTCTCTTGGTCAAGCAAGCAAAATTCCGTCGCCAGTAAGGCCCCGAAATTGCCTCCCGCCGCCAGTTCTTCACCGTCGTTCGTCAGCGCATATCCACCGTTGCCGTTGCTGCAACAGATGCCGTCGCCGTAGGTGTCCCGGATCGTAAAGACGTAGCAGCCTTCCGCCAGACAATAATATTCGTTGACCGTGCTACCAGCTTGTAGGTTACCGTAAGGCCCGCCGCCGTGAACGATTTGACCGGCCTCGTTTTTGATCGTCCAACGCGTCTCGCCGGGGTAACGATCCAACTGAATGTCCAGGGTAAGCCCGATACCGTTGCAGGCAACCGGCGGGCAGTCCGCACAATTGGGACCGCCGCAATCCAAGCCCGTTTCCTGACCGTTTTGCCTTCCGTCGGAGCAAGTCGGACCGCCACCGGCACCGCCACCAATCGTTCCGCCCGCCGCTTGTAACGCCGCAAACGCGTTAACCCGTCCGTAGCCGTACTGACCGTCAAAACCCGCCGGGCCCATGTCCGAAGCGGAATTACAGAGGATGTTTTTCACCTGGACGGAGGTCAGTTCCGGATTATAGCCCAGTACCAGTGCCGCCACGCCGGACACCACCGGGCAGGCCGCGGAGGTGCCGCCGAAGGAAGCGGTATAGCTGCCCGAACCGTAACCCCGGCTGCCCGTCCGGTCCGTAGTCCTTACCCCCGCCCCCGGCTCGTTGTAGTTGTCCGATGGCGCAACGAGGTCGAGCTTAGGGCCGTAATTGGAGTAGGTCGAACGAACGCCGCTGTTGGTGACGGCCCCGACGGCAATCACGTTTTCCTGATTGGCCGGGTAGGTGACGCAGTTCTTATAGTCGTTGCCGGAGGAGAAAACGACGACCGCGCCCCGACCGCCCCGCCCCGCCGCGCTGACGTAGCTAATGGCGTTGTTGATGACCGGAAAATCGACGACGCACGAACGGTAACCCCAGGAGTTACTCAAAACGTCCGCGCCCTGACTGTCGGCCCAGTTGAACGCGTCCGCCAGGTCCTGCGCCGTTTCCCCACCCGCGAAGATGTTGACCGAGAGCAGCCTGGTCAGGGGGGCGACGCCCCGCACGCCCAGGTCGTTGTGGGTGGCCGCGATGGTGCCCGCGCAGGCCACGCCGTGACGACCGGCGGAATTAGGCGCGCCGTTGCCGTCGGTGGCGGGCGTGAACCCACCGACGATGCGGCTTTGCCCCTGTGCGTCGCGCAGATCTTCGTGGTCTTCCAGCCCGTCGTCGAACACCGCAACGGTGATGGAGGCGGAACCGAGGCTAATGGCCCAGGCTTCCGGCGCGTTGCAATCCACGTCGTTCGTGCCGGTATGCCCATCGATGGTCTGACCGGTATTGTGCAGCTGGAATTGCTGGGCGAACAGCGGGTCACTGACCTGGTGCCGCTCGATGGGGGCATAGAAATCCGGGTGGGCGAATTCAGTCAGTCCGCTTTCGTAAAGGGCGTTGGCCGCGGCGAAAACGTCGTTCAGCTTGTTGAGCTCGATGCGGTAGGTGCCGTAGCGTCGTTCGCTTGATTTCACGTCGAATGCGCTCAGAACTTGCCGCATTGCCGACTCATCGTGTTTGTCGCCCAGCCGTACGGCGATGCGCGGGGTGGGGTAGAGAACGAAGCCGTCGGGCAGGGCGTAACCGGGGCTGATCTGTACTTCGTCGGTATCGAAACCGAGGGCCGCCACTACTTCGGCGGTGGTCATGGCGCGGTCCGATCGTACGATGGCGTAGGGTCGGTGCGGCCAGTTTTGATAGGCTTTGACCCGCTTGGTGTTTGCGATGGCCAGCGGCGCGGGGGAATCAGCGGTTACGATGAAGGAGGTGTTAACCGGGGAAAGACCGACGGGGCTGCCATCCGCATAAAAATGCTGACTTTGCGCGACGGCAATACCGGCCCAAAGGAGGCATATAGCTTCCAGCAGGATTACTTTGAACATGAAAACAGGTTTAAAAATCTGGTAGGTAGATAATGAGAGAAAATGCCGGGTTGGCGAAAGCGGAATCTGGAAATCAGGAGTTTTACCAGGGCAATGTACAGAAATACCGCGTTTCTACAAGTTTTCCGCTGGTGAATCGGCACGGTGGCCAACATTAAACTTGCGGAAAAGGGGCGGGAGTATGACCGGGCGGTTAGGCCGGTCGCTTAACTTTGTGAGATGAAGTCAATGAATCACCTGGCCGGCATGTTAAGCGTGTTGCTTCTCTTGGGCGCGGTCGCGGGTGCCCTGCAAAGTTGCGGAGAAACCCCGGTGGACCTTCCTCCGGAGGAACTTCCCGAGGGCATGGTCTGGATCGCCGGCCAAGGAGGTGCCCGAACCGGTTTCCTCATGGACGTCACCGAAGTGACCACCGCCGCCTTCGCCGTTTTTGTCGAGGCTACCGCCTACGTCACCGAGGCGGAAGACTACGGCTGGTCGGGCGTCTTCAGCACCGACAGCCTCGGCTGGTTACCGGTGGACGACGCGACCTGGCGCTTCCCCCTCGGCCCCGACTCCGCCGCCGCGGCGCCCGGTCTGCCCGTTACCCAGGTCAGCCTGCGCGACGCCCGCGCCTACGCCGAATGGGCGGGCAAGCGACTGCCCACGGAAGCGGAATGGATGTGGGCGGCAAGCCAGGGTGGGGCCTTCCCCAACTTTCCATGGGGTAAGGAAATGGTGCCGGGCAATACCTACCCCGGCAATTGGTGGCAGGGCCCTTTCCCGTTTGAAGACCAGGTGCTCGACGGCTACCCCGGCATCGCGCCCGTCCGATCCTTCCCGCCCGCCGGGAACGGCCTCTACGACATCTCCGGCAACGTCTGGGAATGGACGGCCACCGAACGCCCCGGCACCGCCGAATCGGTCATCAAGGGCGGCTCCTTCCTTTGCTCCACCAGCTACTGCACCGGCTTCGACCTGCGGCAGCGGCAGTTTACACCGGCGGATTCGGGGCTGAACCACCTGGGCTTTCGCTGCGTACGGTAAGGCGAGTCAACGAGGTTTTGGAAAAACCGGTTTTGCACCCGCGTCCCCGCAAACAAGTGGGAAGTCTAAAGCGGGAAGTTCACATGGCCATCACGTTCGACTTCCCACTTCCCACTTTAGACTTCCCACTTACGTACCTTTGCGGAATGTCCAGTAAATATCCCGTAGACCACATCGAGACCCAGGAAATTCTGGTCGACCCCGGCCAGCAGCCGGTCCGGATCGACAAATTTCTGACCGACAAGCTGGCAAAAGTCAGCCGTAACCGCATTCAGAACGGGGTTAAGGCCGGCACCATCCTTGTCGACGGCAAAGAAGTGAAGGTGAACCATAAACTCAGCCCCGGCGAGTTGATCACCATCGAAATTCCCCGCTACCGCCCCGAAGGCGAGGAAACCGTCGTGGCTCAGGATATTCCCCTCGACATCCGTTACGAAGACGACGCCGTGATGGTAATTCACAAACCGCCGGGCATGGTCGTTCACCCCGCCAACGGTCACCGCGACGGGACGCTGGTCAATGCCCTCAAGTTCTACCTCGAACGCGAAGACCTGCCCGTACTGCCGGGCAACGACGATAACCGCGTCGGCCTCGTCCATCGCATCGATAAAGACACCTCCGGCCTGCTCATCATCGCCAAAACGAACGAGGCGATGACGCACCTGGCCAAGCAATTTTTCGATCACACCATCGACCGTGTTTACCAGGCCGTCTGCTGGGGGGAGCCCGAGGAGCACGCCGCCACCATCGACGCTTACATCGGCCGCGACGCCAAGAACCGTCAGAAATACCGGGTCTACGACGAGCCGGAGGAAGGGCACAAACACGCCGTAACGCACTACAAAACGCTGGAGGGACTTTACTACGTCTCACTGTTGGAACTGCGGCTGGAAACGGGCCGGACGCACCAGATCCGCGTACACATGAAGTACCTCGGTCACCCGCTGTTTAACGACGGTCGTTACGGCGGCGATCGGATTCTGAAGGGCACGATCTATAGCAAGTTCCGCATCTTCGCCGAGCGCTGTTTCGAGATGTGCCCGCGGCAGGCCCTACACGCCAAAAGCATCGCCTTCACCCACCCGACGACCGGCGAGCGGATGCGCTTCGACAGCGAACTGCCCGACGATATGCTGAACATGCTTAACCGTTGGCGTAACTACATCGAAAACCGTAAGCAAAGCGATCCTCACCCGTGAGCCCGGCCGAAGCAACCATGGACTGGGTGCGTGATTTCGTGATCGCGCACGCCCTTTGCCCCTTCGCCGCCCGCCCGTTCGCGGAGGGTGGGGTGGTGGCCGAAGCGCTGCCGGAAACAGACTTCGAAGACGCTTATTACGCGGCGCTCACGCGGGTGCAAGAGATGTTGGAAGGCAAAGGCGGGGTGGAGACCTTGTTGCTCGTCTTTTCCAACGCGCTGGTGGATTTCGAGGATTTTCTGGATTTCGTCTACGCCCTGGAGGAAGGCCTGACCCGGTCCGGCCTCGACGCCCAACTCCAGCTCGCACACTTCCACCCGGACTACCGCTTCGCCGGCGTCCCGCCCGACGATCCGGGCAACCGGACGAACCGCGCGCCCTTCCCCGTCGTCCAGCTATTGCGCGTCGATTCGGTGGCCGCCGCCGTCGCCGCCTACCCGGACGTGGAGGCGATTCCGGAGCGGAACGTGGCGCGGATGCGGAAGGTGTTCGGCTAGGATTATCGACCTATAGGTCGATGAACTAGTGTCGGACTGAAGTCCGACGTACGCTGTGCGGGTGGGAGGCGTTATCTTTACGTTCACCAACGTTTTTAGCGATGCGTTTTGACGAGGTGTAAGCTGCTTTACCCGGATTCACCCGCGAAGAACGAGATGTTGTACGCGCGAAACTTGATCAAGTGGTAGGGGTGCATCTTGATATTAACTTGGAAACGGCATTGGAAGCAAGCTGGAAAGAGCATCAAGCCGATCCTGCTAAATCACTCCCGGCCCGTGACGTAATCGCCGGTATGATGAAGGAAGGTCAACCTAAACAATCTGACGGAAACAACTTCCAAAACCAGACATAATGTCTACTATAAGTGGTAGGCCAAACAGTAAAAATACTTTACGTCATTCACGGTAGTCAAGATTATTAATGACCCTCCAATCCCGCCTCACCACCCTCCACCGCCTCGCCGCCCACCTCTCCGGCCCGGAAGACGAATTCCTCACCGCCCTGCAAAAGCGAACCGAGTTTAATAATGCCTGGTTTACGCTGCCTAACCAGCGGGCTTCGCTTGCCGCCATCGCCGAAGAGTTTCTGACCGAAGAAAAGCTCGCCACCTGGCTCAACCGCTACAAGATCATCCCCATCGCGGGCGAAGGCTTCGTGCCGCAGCCCGGCCCCGATGGGGAAGGGCAAAAGACCGTCGGCCTCGTGCTGGCGGGCAACATCCCGCTGGTCGGTTTTCATGACATTCTCTGTGTGTACGTCGCCGGGCATAAGGCGCAAATCAAGTTGAGCGGCAAAGACGAATACGTGCTGCCTTACCTGCTCGAACTGCTGGCTAAATTCGACGAGCGGGCGGCCGCTTACTTCCAGGTCGTCGATAAGCTGGCGGACTACGACGCGGTGATCGCCACGGGCTCCAACAATTCGGCGCGCTACTTCGAGACCTATTTCGCGAAGGTGCCCCACATCATCCGCAAGAACCGGAACGCGGTGGCGGTGCTCTCGGGCGAAGAGACGGAAGCGGAGATGCGCGCGCTGGGAAACGACGTTTTCCAATACTTCGGCCTCGGTTGTCGCAACGTCAGTAAGCTCTACTTGCCGGCCGGTTACGACTTCGACCCGCTGCTGCACGTCTTCCACGAATGGAAAGAGCTGCAAAACCACGCGAAGTGGAAGAATAACTTCGACTACAACTACGCCCTGACCACCCTCAATAAAGAATCGTTCCACCTCACCGGCCCGCTGATGGTGCTGGAAGAGAAAGCAATCACCTCCCGCATTGCCACGCTGCACTTCGAGTACTACGAGGATACGGCGATGTTGGCGGAAGAGCTGAACGCTCGACGGGCGGACATCCAACTCGTCGTCGCACCGGCGGACTTTCCCGCCATCGCACCGCCGGTATTAGCCTTCGGGGAAGCGCAACGGCCGGAGCTGAGCGATTATGCGGACGGGGTGGATACACTGGGGTTTCTCCTTAGTTTGTAACCTTAAATCGAAGCATTGAAGGGGGATTTGGCAACTGTAAGCCGGATAGAAGAAATTGGGAATGAAGCTGTGATTTTATCGGCTGTTGTAGTGGCGGAAATCTACCAGGTAGCCATCAATCAACGTAAACTTGTAAGCCTGACGAAAGTATAAAAGCTTACCCGCGCCCGGACATTGACGAGTGGTGGAGCTAACCTTTATCCGGCAAGAATATTCCCCAAAACAGCAGAAAACAACCCAAGACGGAAAGCATGATCCCTAACCTGCGATCATACGCCCGGTGATTCTCCCGGAAATCACGTTCGGTCAGCAAGGTGCGTCCCGCAACGGCAATAGCATAGACGGTTATGTCGGCATCAACGTCGCTTAAGTCGTCCCGCCTGTTTACGGCGATGGAAAGGCGAACCGGCCGGCCTTCGTGTAGATCGTCGTAATCCGACCACGTATCACCCGCGATCGATCCCTTCGGCAAGACGAGTTTGGCGGCGTAACCGGAAAGGCGGAACGTCAAGTCGTTCCGACGGCGGATGCTGTGAGAAATTTGCGCGTCAGCCGCCAGGTTCCCGGTGAGTTCCGTGGTTTTGATCCCGTCTTGCGGGAATGTATTGGGTTTGGGCATTAGTAGCACTAAGCCAAACAGCATAAACATGATGCCGAATCCGATTTGTCCCCGATTTTTAGCGGTTCTTTTCCTTCTCCGTTTAGCCATCGAGCATTATAATTTCAAGTATTTGTTACCAAAAAGCCCGCCGAATCTCTTCGACGGGCTTCTCTTTCCCTCCCTTTACTCCTTCCCCCCTTACTCCTCCCCCAGGAACGGGTAACGGTAGTCCGTCGGTGCGTTGAAGTTCTCCTTGATCAGTCGCGGAGACATCCAGCGGGTCAGGTTGATGGGTGATCCCGCCTTGTCGTTCGTACCCGAGCCGCGCGCGCCGCCGAAGGGCTGCTGGCCCACGACGGCACCGGTCGGCTTATCGTTGACGTAGAAGTTGCCGGCCGAGTTGGCCAGGGCCTTAGTGGCCTGGTCGATCACGTTACGGTCGGTGGCAAAGACGGCGCCGGTCAGCGCGTACGGGCTGGTGGTGTCCACCAGGTGCAGCGCTTCCTCCCAGTTGTCGTCCTCGAAAACGTAGACGGTCAGCACGGGGCCGAAGATCTCCTCTTCCATGGTGGTGGAGTGGGGGTCTTTGGTCACGATCACGGTGGGTTCGATGAAGTAACCTTCTGATTTGTCGTAACCACCACCGGCGATGATCTCGGCGTCCGGGTTCTTCTTCTCGCCGTAGATATATTTGGCGATCTTGTCAAAGCTGCGTTCGTCGATCACGGCGTTGACGAAGTTGCCGAAGTCTTCGACGGAACCCATCCGGACGGTCTTCATGTCCGCCACGAGTTTTTCCTTCACGGCCGGCCAGAGGCTGGCGGAGATGTAGGCGCGGCTGGCAGCGGAACATTTCTGCCCCTGAAACTCGAACGCACCGCGCAGCATGGCGGTCGCCACTTGTTCGGCGTTGGAGTCCTGGTGCGCGATGATGAAGTCCTTGCCGCCCGTTTCGCCCACCACGCGGGGGTATGAACGGTAGCTGTTGATGTTCGTCCCGATCTCCTTCCAGAGGTGCTGAAAAACGCCGGTGCTGCCAGTGAAGTGCAGGCCCGCAAAGTCGCGGTGCTTGAACACGATGTCGCCCACCTCCGGCCCGTCGGTGTAGACCAGGTTGATCACGCCGGGTGGCAGACCGGCTTCCTCGAATAGGTCCATGATGACCACCGCGCTGTAGATCTGCGTTTCAGCGGGTTTCCAGATCACGGTATTGCCACACATGGCGGGGGCGGCGCAGAGGTTGGCCGCTATGCTGGTGAAGTTGAACGGCGTGATGGCCAGCACGAAGCCTTCCAGGGGGCGGTACTCCAGCTTATTCCAGATGGTGGGCGGGCTGATCAACGGCTGCTCGCGGTAGATCTCCTGCAGGAAATAGGCATTAAAGCGAAAGAAGTCGCACATTTCCGCAACGGCGTCGATCTCGGCCTGATAAGCATTTTTGCTTTGGCCCAGCATGGTGGCGGCGTTCATCCGCGCGCGGTAGGGGCCGGCCAGCAAGTCGGCGGCGCGCAAAAAGATGGCGGCGCGCTCGTGCCACGGCGTATCCGACCAGTTTTGTTTGGCGGCCAGCGCGGCGTCGATGGCCTGGTGAACGTGCTCCTTCGTGCCCCGGTAAAAGTGGCCGAGGGTATGCGCGTGCTCGTGCGGCGGGTGTACGCTGACCTTCTCACCTTCCAGCACCCGTTGGCCGTTAATGTAAGCGGGCAGCTCGATTGGCTTAGACTTCAGCTGGTGCATTGCCTTCAGCAGGGCTTTTTTTTCCGGGCTGCCCGGGGCGTAGTTCATCACCGGCTCGTTGTACGGCACGGCGATATCAAAAATAGCGTTTGACATGGTTTCTATGGTTTGGTTCCCGCGAATGTAGGCAGATAGTGGCGGAGGCAGATAGTCAGCGCGGTAATAACTCCCGATGTGTGACTTCTTACTTTCCAGTTTTTACTTCTCACTTGCAATAGGGCGGGGTCGCGGGATGCAAGCCAACCGGCAATAGCCAATCTTCTACCTTCTACCTCTAAGTTCCTTACCGCTTCCCCGTAGCGTCCAGCCGTTCGAGTTCCACCAGTACTTCGGTGCGTTCGCCATCCATTACGGTAACGGATCGCCACTGGGGCACGTAGCCGGGGGCGGAGAACAACACCTGGTATTCCCCTTCGGCCAGATAGCGGTGAAATTTGCCGTAACGATTGTCCGAAAAAACGGAAGAGTTGGCGGCATCGTGTTCGGGGATTTCGACGCTGGCGGCAACTACGGACCGGCTTTGGCGATCGACGACCGTTCCCGTCAGGCCGTATCGCGCCTCATTGATGTAACCCAGCAGGGCGGGGGAGAGGGACGCCCAGAGTTGGGGGAGCCGCCGGGCGGGGTACTGTTTTTCGTTGCTCACTTCTATGGTCGCCTCGCGGCAGCGGTGGTAGTAGTTCATGTAATCCTGCCGGGAGCCGGCGATGGGGTACCAGTCGTGGCCGTTGGTGGTGCCGTTGTGCCGGTCATTGAAGTAGCTCGAACGACCGCTGGCCGCCTGCGCCCGCCCGGCGAACTCGCGGCTGATGCGGCGCCACCAATCCGTATCGGCGTGGCGTTCCCGGTAGGTATCCCAGGGGTAGTTGAAGACCTCCGCGCCGCCGTGCAGGTTCAGAGCCAGGTCGAAGCCGTGGTCGCGGGCGGCGCGCATAAATATTTCCGTCTCCGGCTGGTAGCCGTAGCCGTCCGGGTGCGCCCCGTCATCCGGGTCGGGGTAATTTCGGTTAAGGTCGACACCGATGCGGTTGCCCCGGCTTGCCCCCAGCAGGCTGTCGTCGCCTCGGCGGTAGGCACCGTCGGGGTTGGCGAGGGGATTGATAAAGATGTCTACCTCGGCGAGCAAGTTGCCGGGGTCGTACGTCAGCAGGTGCTCGGCCAGGCGAAGGAGGAGCCAGTAACCGGCTGTCTCATCGCCATGCATGGCCGCCGTGCAGAGTACCTGCGGGCGCCCGGTAGCCGCGGCTATGTTCTGGGTGATGCGCAGGGTAAGGATCTCCCGGCCGGAGGGCAGCACGCCCCAGTTCTCCAGCGAACAGCGGTCGGGGTAGCGCCTCACGAGCCCGCGCATGATGGCGACGTATTGCTGATAAGACGGGTACGCGGCGGCGGGGGTAAGCGGACGCTGCTCTTCGAGTGCCGGCCTGGTCGGCACGGCGGACGCGGCAACCGGCACGGTCTGCGCAAAGCCCAAGGCGGGGACAAGAAACAGCAGGTAAATGATCCGACGCATAATAGGATGGTTGACGGTGTGGAGCTAAATCGGTTGTCGCTAAGATAACGGGCTTTACCGTTAACGCAAACAATGTACTCCCTCGTGCCTTACCCGCTCCTGACCTTACACCGCACCCGCGGCCCCGCCCGCTTAAACCGTTTTAAGGTCATGAAAAAGCCCGTAAACTGAAAATTTTGTAGCAACAATATTTTAAAACAGATTATTTTGACCTTCTGATTCTTTTACATAATGTTTCCGATTGTACTAGTCTGATTTCCGTATGTCTGAAGTTATAGCTGTTTTCAGACCCATCTTTGCATCATACTGCTGAAAGGCAGATATGGGACTCCTTGGTGGCACCCGTTTCGGTGGGTGTCGCCAGGAGGTTTTTATCGTTTCTTCGGCACTATTGTAGCCTCACCAATCGTCCCTCTTTTCCTGAATTTATTTTCTAACAATATTTAGGCTGATTGCCCTAACTTGTTTTGTCGTAACCTTGCTGTACCCAGCGCGAGAAGTTCATTCGATGATCGAAGTAGACAAGACTGCTTTTCCTTTTGATTTCGACCTTTTGTTCGGCCGTCTGTCCGTCCCCGTGCTGCTGGTGGAAAACAGCAGTAAAGTGCTGGCCGTTAATGCGGCCGCCGCCGGTCTGTTCAGTATGTCCGTCGAAGAGATCGAAGGTCAGTTATGGGCGGGCCTCGACGGCCGGATGAATCAGATCATGTGGAAGCAGAAAATGCGCACGCTCGACGGGCATGGCATGCTGACTTACGATACCGACCTCATTACCAGTTCCGATTATCTCCGCCCCGTCGGCGTGGAGGCGGTACGCGTTGGTGATAACTGGTTGATTCTTACCCTCGAAAATTACCTGGCGCGCACCATTGACGAAAACGACCTGGAAGCGCTCGACGATTACTCCAAGACCGGGTTCTGGACGTACAACATCGTCGATCAGGAACTGTATCTTTCTCCTTATTTACGACGGTTAGCCGGCGTGGAAGAGCAAGTCAACCCCAAGGCGTTTATTGAGCACCTCCGCGCCAAAATCCACCCCGATGACTGGAAGCGGGGGAAAAAGCAATTGGGTAATTTTCTGAAGGAGCCTTCCAGCTTTACGCAGTCGCTGCAGTTCGAAGGTCCGGTGCGGACGGAGCGTATCAGCGTCTCCTGCACCTCCACCGGAAATGACCTACAAATCACCCGCTTGTTCGGCCTGGTTGCCTCCGATGAGATTGTGAGTGCCAAACCGGGTGAGGTGGCTACCCTGTCGAAGGAATTCGCCGCCTTCAGTATCGAATATTCCGGCGAGATCATTTTGTGGGGTAACCCCGCCGGCGAGATCATCTACGCCAACCAGGCCGCTGTTGATTACCTCGGTTATCCCCTGAACGAGTTGATCGGTATGTCTTCCGAGGCATTTTCTCCCGACGTCACCCCAAAATTACTGGCCGAGGCGTGGGAGAGCCTTCGCGTCAACAAACTGTTTGAAGCGACTTACCGCGTCACGAATAAGAACGGAGAAGAAGGTTTGCTGTTTGCCAGAAATACTTACCTCCGTTTTGGTGGTAAAGAATACAGTTGCGCCATCTGCCACGACGTTACGGCGGAGCATTCCTCCGGCGGAGGCCGCGCCGGTGAGGCAACCCCAGAGCAGCAATTGGTAAGCTTCAGCATAGAGCACGCACGCGACCTGATTTTCTGGACGCGGCCCAACGGCGAAATGGCCTACGTCAACGCTACCGTCTGTCAAAAGCTGGGTTACACGAAGGAAGAGCTGGTCGGGAGTCACGCGCAAGTCATTGTTAAGACGTTCAGCGATGATCTACGGGAAAGCTGGTGGGCCGCTCTGCGCGAGCAGAGCTACGACGAGGCGCAATGGACATTGACGGCCAAAGACGGGAAAGAAGTAATTATCGAGGCGAGTGTTTCTTACCTCAACATCGACGGTGAAGAATACAGTTGCGGCATATGTCGGGACATCACCGATGAACGTGACCGGAGGAAAAGATTCGAGCTGGCCCGGATGAGCATCGAGAACTCTCCGGAAATGGTCATCTGGAGCCAACCGGACGGTAATATCGCTTACACCAACCGGGCCGTCAGCTTTAAGCTCGGCTATACCGAGGAGGAATTGCAACGGCTCAGCAGTCACTCGCTGGTGCCTGATTACGACGACGGGTCGTGGGTGGAACTCTGGAACCACATCCGGGAACAGCGACACATCGACTTGCAAACCGAATTTCTGGCCAAAGACGGGCGCATCCTTCAGGTTCAGGCCTCGTTGAGCTACGTTCGGTTTGGCGAAGAAGAATTTATCTGCGGGATCAACAGAGACGTTACGGAAGAAAATTACCTCAACCGTCAGGCCTCGATTTCCAAGTTCAGTATCGACGAAGCACCCGACCTGATTTTCTGGACCCGGCCCGATGGTTCAATTTCTTACGTCAACAAGGCCGTCACCAGGCACCTGGGCTACAGCCTGGAAGAACTGTACGACCTGGACGTAAGCGAGATCGCCCCCGAATTCACCGAAGAACCGCGCATTGAATTCTGGAACCAGTTGCGTTATGAGGGAGACATCTATATCAATTCCACACTGGCCACCAGTATGGGAGAAACCTTCGACATTAGCGGACGGGTCTATTACCTGAAATTCGATCAGGACGAATACGCCTGTACCATTTGCCGCGACGTGACGGAGGAAAACGTACGTAAGAAGCGGCGTAAGCTGTTTGAGTCTACCGTCGACAATTCGGAGGACATGATTCTTTGGGCGAGTCCGGATTCGGTCATCCAATTCGCCAACGAAAACTTTTGTAAGCGCGTCGGCCTGCCGCGCGAGGAGATCGTCGGTGCTCCCGGCAACACCTTCTTCCAGTCGCTTACCGAGGAATACCGCCACCGGGTGTGGGAACGTTTGCGGGCGGGCGAGGTAATGGAAACCGAACAATTACTTTCCGTCAGTGCCACCGAGCAAATTCCGGTCTCCACCCGAATGAGCCATCTCGAATTCGAGGGGGACGAGTACAGCTGCATCTATCTGCGGGACCTTACCGAGACCCGGCGGCGGGAGCTGCAGTTGCAGCTTGCCCGGGAGGCACTGGATACGACCTCCGACCACATTGTATGGCTCGACGTCAATCTGAACGTACAGTACATCAACGGAACGCTGCGGGACGTACTGCGCGAAACCGGTGATTCAATTGTCGGTGAGTTTTACACCCGCATCTTTGCTTCCGTCAAGCCGGACAACATAAAGGGGGAGGATGCCTTCGTCTACGAGATGAAAACCGACACGGGCCGGCGCGTGAAACTAAACTTCAAGTGTGATCGTATCGACTACGGCGATCAGGTCATTTATATGCTTACCGGCCGCGACGTCACCGAGCAGGAAGAACGCCACCAGGATCTGGAAAAGGCGAATGCGGAAATAAGTGGTTTGCGCGATAAGCTGAAGGAAGAAAACGTGACCCTTAAAGAGGAGAACGCCATCCGCTACAACATCAATAACATCATCACCGTCAGCTCGAAATACCAAAAGGTACTGGCCCAGGTCGGTCGCGTGGCGGATGTGGACACCACGGTGCTCATCACGGGCGAAACCGGTACGGGTAAAGAGTTGCTGGCCCGAGCCATTCATCAACTCAGTGACCGCGCGGATTATCCCCTGGTTAAAGTCAACTGTGCCGCCCTGCCCGAAAATTTGATTGAAAGCGAGCTATTCGGCCACGAGAAGGGTGCCTTTACCGGTGCCGTCGGCCGTAAGAAAGGACGTTTCGAGATGGCCGATAAGGGAACGTTTTTCCTCGATGAAGTAGGCGAATTGCCGCTGATGCTTCAATCCAAATTACTTCGTGTACTGCAGGAAGACGAGTTCGAGCGCCTCGGCGGCACGGAAACCATTAAGGTGGACGTGCGGCTGGTGGCCGCCACCAACCGCGACCTCGAAGCCATGGTGGCGGCCGGTACCTTCCGCGCCGATCTCTACTACCGGCTCAACGTCTTCCCGATCGAAAATATGGCCCTGCGCGACCGCCCGGAAGATATTCCCGTACTGATCCGGCATTTCGTCACGCGATTCGCCAAGCGGCAGAACAAGGAGATCAAAGAGATCAACGGTAATGATATGGCTCGGATGCAACGGTATGCTTTTCCAGGCAACATCCGCGAACTGGAAAACCTGGTGGAGCGGGCGGTCGTCCTTTGCCAGTCCGACGTGCTGACCATTCCCTTCGAAGCGAAGAAGGTGGTGGCCGAAGCGGGGCCGACGGAGTTGCTTTCGATGGAGGAAATGCAGCGCAAGCACATTATCGATGCGTTGCAACTCACGGAGGGCCGCGTTACCGGTCCGCACGGTGCCGGTGTTTTGCTGGATATGAACGACCGAACGTTGGTATCCCGAATGCGGAAATTAGGTATTCGGAAGATCGACTACCTGCGGTAACTGATCTATTCTTCCCGCCGCATCGTGAACTGCTTCGGCCCGATGCCGTACTTCTCCTTGAAGCGCCGCGCGAAATAGCCCGGACTGTTGTAACCGACGGCCGCGGCTACTTCGGCAATCGACATCTTACCTCCCTGTATTAGAATGCCGGCCTGTTCCAGCCGCCTTTCGGTCAGGTATTGGTTGATGGTTTCGCCGAACAACTCCTTAAATCCACACTTCAGGTCTTGCTGGTTGATGCCTACCATGCGGGAGAGTTCGGGAATGGTGGGGGGATCCAGAACCTGCGACATCAGAACACTTTCCGCCTGTCGAATCTTCATCAGTTTCTCTTCCCGCTGTATCGTTTTTCTATTGGGATGCTCCGTACTACGTTTATACTGTTCGAGTTGCAGGAACAGGGTCTCGTATATCTTGGCCGTGGCGAAGGTACTGTTCAGTAAACCGATGTTTTCTTGCTGAATGATCTCGTTCAGGGCGTTGACGATGGGTAAGTGGTAAATCTCCTGGAAAACGAAGCTGTCGTCGAGCTTGGACATATCCTCGATCACGGCACGCATGTCTGAGGGCACTTCGAGGTCCTCACATTCGATTCCTTTAAAAAACGGCTGTTTGTGCACGAAAATGATCATGCAAATCACCTGTTCGCCGCCGGAAAAGCTAATGCTAAGCGCGTCACCCGTAAAGCCACCGTGAATGGAGCTCTGTAGCGGACTTACGGTAAAAGAAGACCGCTTGGAGGAAACATTCAGGTGCCCACGGGCGGAGGTATAAAACGACATGGGCGCGGGAAAGTCGCCCTGCAACGCAAGTTCCACATCCTGGCAAAAGGTGGCGTCGATTATCAGGGCGTCGATACCGTCATTCGGCTCGTAAGCAATAATACGGCCTTCATCGGCCAGGGGCTCTGGAATTTGGAGCTCATGCCGCTGACAATCTCTGCTCAAGTCCACTTGAAGGCGGTCAGCCAATTGATCGAGCACGTCGATGGCACCGCCCCTTGTTATTGGGAGAATCACTACGTTATCCATACTGCTTCAACCGGTCAATTTTTATGTGTGTTTATTGTTAAAACTCCTTTTTGTCGTTATAAGCCGGAAACATAGTCCATAAACGTGCACTTCTAAATCCATCCCCGTTTGATGGGATAACTTACCACCTGATTATTCCCGTCAGTGTATAAATTGGTGAAAGTCTTGTAGCTGCGAGCCGAATTTTCAAACTAATAAGTAGAAAATTGTGCCCGCCATGAACCAGACGCTGAACGTCCTTATTCTTGACCCTGACCGGATTGCCGACCGGGGGCTGGGCGCGTTTTTGGAGGAGTCGTTCGGGATGGTACGCTCATTCGGCGAGGTTACTTTCGACCTTTTTACCCGGCGGCTGGCGGAGCGGCCGTTTCATCTGGCGATGATCAGCTACGAAACAGACACGACGGAGAGTTTACGCATTTTGCTCTATTTACGCCACCGTTTTCCTGGCCTGAAAGTGATTTTCGTGCTGGCGGAAGCCGACGGTTTTACCGCGGCGGATTCCATCATCGTGCGTGCCGCGGACGGCTGCGTATCAGCCACCCGTTACGCCGGGCAATTAGCCATTATACGGGAAAGCCTCTCTTTATCGGAGGTTACCGCTTTCCGGCGGGGCAAAGCGGCGCTTGCGGGAATGAATCACCGTACCGCGCTGTGGTACATGGCCAATCAATTACGTCGGCTACCCGAGATAAAGGCCGGACGTGATTTTAACGCAATGATCAAAGCCTCCGGCTTTATCTCGGCGTTATCCGCCGCACCCGCCTCCCGGCACATATCGTACCCGCCTGATAATCAGCATAAAGAAGCCATAGAGCAAAAAGGTCGTGCGGCAAAAGCGCGGCGACGTTAGCCTACCAGAATTCTGACTTTTGCGGGGCGCGGGCGCGGGTGCGACGGAAAGTTCATCAGGGCCTAATTCCTTCACCCAATCGTGGAGTCAAACGACCGCGAACGCTTGAAATCCGCCGAATTCAAAGTTTCGAAAGTACGCTGCCCACCAATCGAATATAATCTGAATTTCGTTTAAGCAATGTTTTTACGTAAATGCGGCAAACATCGTTCCTCAAGTAATTGTTAGTGAGACAATTGTCCCCATGGTCTCATGCCCCCCTTGAACGAACTCCAAATGACTAACTTTTCCAATCACTCCGATATCAAACGGTCTGACCTCAAGGTGTGGCTGTCTGATAGCAATGAACACCTTGTGGTGTTGATCTTTGTTGCGGACTGGGCGGGAAGCGTTGCCATTCTGCGTGGTTTTATGGAACGCATTTTGCGGGACGAGCCCGAGTTGGTGGTTATTTGGGTCGATATCGAAAAGCAACCGGAGATCACGCTTGACCTCGGCGTTGCGAGCGTCCCTACCGTTGTTTTGCTGCGCAATCAGGAAGTAGTGGATCATATCGGTGAAGTCCTCCCGCGCAAGAAATTGGCGGAGCGGATCGCCCTTCATATCTAAACCGAGGGGGCACCTTTGAAAAAAAATCCGGCAACTGCTTGTTAGGAGTGGTTTGGCCCTTGGTTCGCGACGGAATGCTCCCCTTTTTGTTGACTAAACGTTACCTTGCCAATCACTTACCCCGCAATACATTACAATCAAAATACCGCCTGATTGACCGGTTCGAATTCCGCCCCTTATGCTGTTGCTTACGACCTCACCAACTGTGATGCGGAGCCGTTACGTTTCATCCGGCATTTTCAGGCACCCTGTGTACTATTGGTGGTGGAGGCCGGAACGTTGCGGGTCAGGGCGCATTCTTCTAACCTCACGGCTCCGGCCGGCCAAAAGAGTGCTCAAGATTATCTGGGCTGGAATCTGACCGATTTCTTATCCCCCGCCATTGTCGCCGAACTACGCGAAATGTTAACGCTGGGCAACGTCGAGCGCCGTAACCCGCTCCGGGTGTCCGGCATCATCGGTTCCGGCCCCGCCAACATGATCGTCCACGAAGCGGATGACCTTCTTTACCTGGAGTTTGAACCGCGGGAGAAGGAAGTCTCCAGTTCCTCCTTTCTCCATCGCATGGATCAGGCGTTACGGAACATTCAGCAAAGCGGAGATGCCGATGATCTTTTCGGGGAGGTAGCGCGGGAGATCAAAGACCTGACCGGTTTTGACCGGGTAATGCTTTATCGCTTTGACGAGGCGTATAACGGTGAGGTCGTCGGGGAGGCCCTGCGCCCCGACTTACCCCCGTACCTCCATTTGCGCTACCCGCATACCGATATTCCAAAGCAGGCGCGGGAGCTCTACCTGCTCAACCACATCCGGCACATTATCGACACAAACCGTGAGCGGGCAACCACCATCATTACGGAGCCCGGCCTGGCCGCGCTCGATCTGTCGATGATGGCCGGTCGCGGTTCGTCTCCCATTCATTTACAGTACCTGGAGAATATGAAAGTCGGTGCCTCCATGAGCATCGCCCTGATCGTGGACCGGAAGCTGTGGGGGCTTATCGCCTGCCACAACGGTACGCCTAAAATAGTGGACTACCGCCTGCGCGCGATGATCAGCATTGTCGGGCGGGTACTGTCCGGCCATCTGGCCCTGCGGCAGACGTCGAATTTCCGCGCGCAAATACTGGAAACGAGCATCCTGCGCTCCTTACTGTTAGAGCGGATGTCCGAAACGTATGACATCGTGCACGGACTAATGCAAGACGACGCCAAGGACCTGCAAAAATTAGTAGACGCAACTGGCGTAATGATTCTGCTGGACGACAAGATATTTACCGGTGGTACCACACCGCAACCCGTTGAAATGCGCGCGATCGCGGCCTGGCTGGATGAACACGCGCCAAAGCTATTCAACACCACCACTTTTTTTGATGATTTACCCGAAGCCCGCTCATACTCCGAGCCGCCCGCCGGGATACTCAGTATCCGCCTGAGCCGCGAGCCCGGCGAGTACATCGTCTGGTTCAGGCCGGAGATTACCCGTACGGTAATGTGGGGTGGACGGCCCGACCAGCGTAAGCACATCGAAGGTGACAAGGTGAAACTGCACCCCAATATCTCCTTCGAGGCCTGGCGAGAGCAACTCTCCGGGATCGCTGAAGATTGGGAAGACCATCAGGTCGACGCCGCCCATGCGTTACGCAACGACATCAAGGAAATTATTCTGCTCAAATTCAAGGAAATGCAGAAGATTAATGGTCAGTTGGTGGGAGCTTACGATGAGTTGGAGAGTTTCAGTTATACCGTCAGTCATGACTTGCGCGCGCCGCTGCGGAACATCAAGGGCTTTGCCGAAATTCTGCGGGAAGATTACCACGAACTGCTGGACGACCACGGTAAATACGCGTTGGATACCATCGTGACCAGCGTGGGAAAAATGGACACCTTTATCAACGACATTCTGGCGTTTTCCAAACTGGGGAGCACGAATCCGGTTTTCGGCCCCGTGAACCTGCGGGAAGTGACCGAGGAAGTATGGCATGATTTGAAGAACGACGCCCGGGATTACACTTTTACTACGGAGTTTACCGCCGAAACCTTGATCGGTGATTACACGCAAATCAAGCAACTGGTGCTTAATTTGCTTTCCAATGCGGTGAAATATTCGCGCAAAACCGTCGCACCCGCCGTTGGCGTTAACATATCCGCTTCTCCTGATGGTGCCGTCTCACTGATCGTATCGGACAACGGGATCGGCATCAACATGAAGTACGCGGAACGAATCTTCACCGTTTTCAATCGCCTGGTTTCTGATGACGACTATGAAGGAACCGGCGTCGGACTCGGCATCGCCAAGCGTATCGTCGATAATCACGGAGCACGTATTTCCGTTGTGTCCGAACCCGGTAAGGGGGCTACCTTTACCGTTGTATTCCCTCCACCAGAAACGCAGGATGAGGATGAGTGATCCCCCACGGACAAAAGGCTATTTGTTGTTGATCGATAGCAGTAAGCCGGATGGGTATTTGGAAGGTAAAGTCTGGCTACGCACTATTATTGAACAACTGAATCTGGAAAAACTACCTGAATTATGGAACGTGTACTGAAAATTTTTTGCCTTGAAGATCGACTGGCTGACTATGAACTCACGAAGCGACAGATCCTGAAGCATTATCCTTCCGCGTTGTTTACCCGCGCCGCTAATGAAGCCGAGTTTCTGGAGAAAATCAAACGTGGTAGTTACGATTTGATTCTCGCTGATTACAATTTGCCGGGTTACAACGGTCTGGAAGCTCTGCTGCACGCAAAGCAGCACTTCCCTACGGTTCCGTTTATCTTTTTGACGGGTACGCTTAACAGTGAGGAAAAGTCCGCAGCGGCTATCCTCAAAGGTGCGCATGGCTACGTATTAAAAGATAATATTCGGGGGCTGCATGAACACATCGATGGTGTGTTGGAGCGTTCCGCCGTAATCTCGGCGGAACGTGAGGCTGCCCGCGCCCGCGAGCAAAGCCGCATGCTCAAGTTGCAAAAATCCGTCGGTCTGCTGCAACGCGCCGGCGATTTCGAGGGCAAGGCGGAAATCATTCAGCTCATCGAGCAAAGCATGTCTCGGTAGTGTCGGGAGGTGTCGCCGTTAAAACATTACGAAAGGCCACGCAGCCGCTGCACGATGCGGCGGAACAACGGTTGTTTGCCGCAAAGATCATGGCCGGTGAACTATCGCTGACGGAATACGCCCGGACCTTGCGTTCTCACCACCGTGTATGGGCGTCGGTAGAAGCCTGGCTAGACGAATCGTTCGGTAATGCAGCGGTAACCGCGGATCGCGATCTATGCCGACGGATGCGATCAGCCCTGGCGGAAGATCTCGCGTCGGTCGCCTTCGAAGCAGCGGATGCCTTCCCGCCTGACCTTCCCGCCGCGGTCGACTCGCCGACCTTGCTCGGTGTTTTTTACGTGTTACGCGGCTCGATGCTGGGCGGCACCGTGATCAGCCGGCGGCTGAATGAAAGCCCGGGTTTGGCTACGCTGCCCGCCTATCATTTTTACGCGGCCTGCGCGACGGAAGGTCCGAAAACGTGGCCTGCTTTTCTCAGGCGGCTGGAAAAGGGGGTGGTGGGAGAGCGGGAAACGGAGCGCGCGGTAGCGGCGGCCAGGACGGTGTTCGAAATGTATCTCATCGACTGACGCGCACCCAACAAGCTCTAAGCTCCTCGGTCAGTGAGCAGCTACCGTTGGCGACAGATTAAAGAACTCCAGGTAGCTCGGCGGGTTAGCGATCGTTCCCTGCTGAGAAACTAATTTGATGTCGATGTTGCGGTCTCTCGCGTTACCCGCGAAGTTCTCCAGAATTTCGATCACGTCGTAGTCGAGGTAGCGGGTTTTGCGCACATCGATGGTGAGCTTTGTGCCCTCGGCGAGGGAATCCAGTTCCCGAAGGATGGCCGCTTTATTGAAAAATGTGACTTCTTCGGCAAATGTCATTTCTACCTCATGGCTGCCTTCCACTTCCTTGCGGTGCAGGAAGTGACTGTTTTGGTAGCTTTTGTACAGGATGATGATGATACCGACGGCCAGCCCCAGCCCGATGCCCATCAGCAGATTGGTTAATACGATGCCGAGCACGGTGATGATGAAGGGAACGAACTGCTTCCAGCCGGAGCGGTAGATGCTCACGAAAGTGGCCGGGTTGGCCAGTTTCCAACCAACAACCAATAGTACGGCGGCCAGTACGGAGAAGGGGATCATATTGAGGATGGTCGGGATCGTGACGACCGAGATCAGCAGCAGGAAGCCGTGGACGATGGCGGAAGTCTTCGTTTTGCCACCGGACTGAATGTTGGCGCTACTGCGCACGATTACCTGAGTGATGGGCAGGCCGCCAACCAGACCGCTCAATAGGTTGCCGGTCCCCTGAGCGAAAAGCTCGCGGTTGGTGGGCGTGACCCGCTTTTGGGGGTCGATCTTATCGGTCGCCTCGACGCACAACAATGTTTCCAGACTGGCAACGAGGGCGATGGTGAAGGCTGTCAGGATGACGGGACCGGATAGTATCTGGCTGAAGTCGGGGAAGGTGAACTGCCCTAAAAAGCCGTTCAAATCCTCGGGGATGGGAACGTTCACGACGTGTTCGGGATTAGTGATGCCGTATGGAGTACCGGTTGTCAACGCGAAATACACGATACCGGCGGCTACGGCGACCAGCGGCCCCTGGACGATCTGGAAAAATTTGCCTTTTTTGGACAGCACGTTGCTCCAAAGAAGAAGAATCGCCAGGGCGATGAACCCGATCAGGGTCGGCCCCAATGTGGGATCCCCGACGGCGTTGACGATCTCGGTGAAGGTGTTTTCGCCATCAATCTGGAAAAAGGCAAAGTCCCCCTCCGGGTCATCGTCATCGCCCAGAAAGTGCGGTATCTGCTTCAAGATGATGATGAGCCCGATACCCGTCAGCATGCCTTTAATGACGGAACTGGGGAAGAAGTAACCGATCACGCCGAACCGCAGTATGCCGAAGATGATCTGAATGACGCCCGCCAGAACGACGGCCGAGAGGAATACCGGGAACCCCAGATCGGCGATGGCCGTAAATACGATGGCCGCCAAACCGGCGGCCGGTCCGCTAACGCCGATCTGGGAGCCGGACAACAGGCCCACGACGATACCGCCAATGATGCCGGCGATCAGGCCGCTGAACAGATTGTCTTCCGCTCCCGATGCCAGGGCAATACCCAAACAGAGGGGAAGAGCGACAAAAAACACCACAACGGCGGCTGGAATATCGTTCTTCAGATTGCCTAGCGGGGAAGAATTAGAGGACATAATTGGACTTGAGGTTGCGAAGTTGGCCGGATGGGCTGATAGTAAAACTATCGGCAATATACACAACTGCTTTAAACATGAATGGTTCTTAGTCAGCTCTAATAATTCGGTTGTTGCCTAATCTTGGCACTCCAGCAGTTTAGATACCCAGAACCAAAGCATCTTCTCCAGGTCACCGCTCAGGCTTTTACCCGCCTTCAGATCCGTCAGGCGGGGCAGGTGTTCGGCGAAGTAAGGGTGGTTGTGCGCCATCTCGAAAAGTGAGGTGGCCAGGGCGTGGGGATACTCAAAGCCGGGGCGAATCTCCAGCAGCAGCTGGCTGATCTCATCCGACAGGTTTTTGTAACCCAGAAAAGCTCCGTTATTGTTTTCTCGATCAACGGATTTTGTGTGGTACGTCTTGGACCCTTCGTTGATCACTACCTGATGCAACACCCGCTCATCGATGTACGAAACGCCCGGGTTTGAAATAAATGGACGGGTTAATGCGCCGATGGCTGCTTTTAATCGACCTTTGGCGTCAGGCTGGCTTACCACGGCCTGATTAACCAGGTGATGAACCCAGTCCCAGTACCAACTCGTCAGGTAAAGCAGTAATTGATGTTTGCTGCTGAAGTAACGGTAAATGCTGGCCTCGGCGGAACCTAAGTCAACCGCAAGCTTTTTGAAGGTGAAATCTTCCAGCCCGAGCTGATCGATTAAACGAATCGAAGCGTTGAGAATACGGCGACCGAGATCGGTTTCCTGCGGGTCGCGCAGGTACAGTTCCGGTGCGGGAAGAATTCGTACTTGAATAGCCATGCTAGCTGAACATAAGGAAGACTTTATGGTTTAAAAGCAATACTATCAATTTTACAAGTTTAGCTGCGTGCTTAAACAGGCGAAACAATTACCAAAAATGACCAAAAACACGGTTACCCCGCTTCAGAAGTTTCTTGCCGTTCTTCGCCCTGATCGTAAAGATATCAGCTACGTGTACATCTATGCCGTACTGATCGGTATTCTGGCCCTCGTCGGCCCGCTCGGCGTGCAAGCCGTGATCAACCTGATTGCGGGAGGCGCGTTCAACGCCTCGCTGGTCATCCTGGTGGTGGTCATCACCGGTGCCTCCGTGCTGGTCGGTGTGCTGAAGATCATGCAGTACGTGATTGCGGAGACCCTGCAGCGGCGACTGTTCAGTCGCGCGGCGTTGGAATTTGCTTACCGGCTGCCGCGCATCAAGATCTCCGCCCTGCACGACCATTATCCGCCGGAGTTGGTCAACCGCTTTTTCGATACGGTGACCGTTCAGAAAGGATTGCCGAAGATCTTGCTGGATTTCAGCGGCGCGGTGATGCAGATTTTCTTCGGTCTGATCCTGGTTTCGCTTTATCACCCGTTTTTTGCGGTGTTCAGCGTGGCTTTGTTGATGCTGTTGTTCTTGCTGGTCCGGCTGGCGGCCCCGCGGGGGCTGGCCACGAGCCTGGTAGAGAGCAAGTATAAGTATAAGGTGGCCGGCTGGCTGGAAGACATCGCGCGGGCAAACAACACCTTCAAGCTGGCGGGCGGCGAGCGGCTGACCATGTTTCGGACCAACGATCTGCTGACGGGCTACCTGGATGCGCGGCGGTCGCATTTTCGCGTGTTGCTGGTACACTACGGTGGGGTACTGGCGTTCCAGGCCCTCGTGACGGCTAGTTTCCTGCTGTTGGGCGGTAAGCTGGTGATTGACAACCAGATCAATATCGGTCAGTTCGTAGCCGCGGAGATCGTCATTCTGCTCATCATCAGTTCCGCCGAAAAGCTTGTCTTCACGCTCGATGTGGTATACGACACGCTGACCGGCGTGGAAAAGATCAGCGCCGTAACGGATCTGGAACTGGAAGTGGACGGTGACCTCACCTTTGGCGCGGTCGATACCGGCCAGGGGATGGAAGTAACCGTCAACGACCTGAGTTTCACCTATCCCAAAAGCGGCGTTGCGGCTTTGCGCGGCGTTACTTTCGATATCGCCGCCAACGAACGTATTTGCGTGGCGGGTTATAACAGATCAGGGCGCAGTACGCTGGTGCAATTGTTAGCGGGGATGCAAACGGATTTCGGGGGAACGTTGGCCTACAACCAAACGCCGATGGCGAACCTCCAACTCAGTTCGCTGCGGCAAGCCATCGGCGACTACAGCCCCGAGGAGAGCATCATCCCCGGTACCCTGATCGATAACATTTGCCTCGGTCACCCCGACGTCGGTTTCGCCGACGTGCAGTGGGCCCTCGGCGTGTCCCGCTTAGCCGACTTTGTTACCGAACAGCCGAAGGGGTACGATACGGAACTGGTGGCGGAGGGCCTCAACATCCCCGGTTCCGTCCGGGTGCGGCTGCTGCTGGCGCGGGCGATCGTGCGCAAACCACGGCTGATCGTGCTGGGCAACCTGCTCGACCGGTTGGAACCGAACATCCGGCGGGGCATCATGACGGACCTGACCGACAAGCGTCAGCCCTGGACGCTCGTCATCATGACCAACGACCCGGAAGTCGCCCGCGTCTGCGATCGCGTCTTCCTGATGCGGCGCGGAAAGATGCTGGTGGAAGGCCCGCCGGAACTGGTGATGTCGGATACGGAGACAAACGAGATCTGGCGGAGTAAGGGATAGATGACGAACGGTAGGGCATACAACACTCGTCATCCGCCTCCCACCACCTTTCCCCACCACCATTTCACCCGCGTCCCCCGCCCTGAGTAAAACGCTCAGTATAAGAATAACGAACTAACAAATTAACAATGCTCAACCTTTCTTCTCAGTCCATTTCCCATAAGGTCCACGAAATGCATTTGTCGGCACTCGACCGGGTGGACCTGCCGACGGGGCAGCGGATGTTTCGCCGTTGGTTACTGGTCTTCGCCATCATGTCGGCGATCGTGCTGCTGATGCCGTGGACGCAGAACTTCCGCGCCAAGGGTACCGTTACCTCGCTCGACGCCGCCAACCGGCCGCAGAGCGTACACGCCACCATCCCCGGACGTATCGAGACACTGTACGTTTTCGAGGGGGATACGGTGCTGACGGGAGATACGATCATACGCCTCAGCGAGATCAAATCCGACTATTTCGACCCCGCGCTGGTGGAGCGGACCGGCGAAATGAAAAACGCAAAAAACAGTAGTGCCGACGGCTACCTCGCCAAATCGCGCGCGCTGGAAAACCAAATCGCTTCCCTGCGCATAGAACGGGATCTGAAGGTAAAGGAGACCGCCAATAAATACGACCAGAGTTTGCTTTACGTCACGACCCTGGAGGCTGACCTGGCGCAACAACTTACGCAGGTAGACATCGCCGCTTACCAGGAACGACGTACGGATAGCTTGTTTCAAAAGGGGCTTAAGTCACTATCCGATCTGGAGGCTAAAACCCTGAAAACAAGGGAGGCGCGCGCCAAGCTCACCGCCGTGGAAAATAAGCTGGACCAGGCACGGACGGACATTCGCCAGGCACGGTTAGCGCAGGAGAACGTCATTCCATCCTATCAATCCAAGATCGCCAAGGCGGAGAGCGACCGCCAAAGCGCGCTGACGGCCTATTACGGTAGCGTCGGCGACGTGGCTAAACTGGAGAGCACGGAGGCGAACTACCGCATCCGGCGTGATTTCCAGTACGTACTCGCGCCGCAGAACGGCGTGATCGGTAAAATTCTGACCCCCGGCATCGGGGAAACCGTCAAGGAAGGGGAGGCCATCGTGACCATTCTGCCCAAGACCTTCCGCGCCGCCGTCGAGATGTTTGTCGACCCGTTCAACCTGCCGCTGGTGAGCCTCGGTCAGGAAGTCCGCTTTCTGTTCGATGGCTGGCCCGCGGTATTCTTCAGCGGCTGGCCGGGGCTCAGCTACGGCACCTTCAGCGGCCAGGTCATGGCCATCGACAATACCATAGACGCTAAAGGCCGCTACCGCGTGCTCGTCGCGCCGTTGCAAGACAATCGCGAATGGCCGTCCGCCCTGCGCCCCGGCTCCGGCGCCGAAGGCGTGGCCCTGCTCGGCAACGTGCCGGTCTGGTATGAAGTGTGGCGACAGTTGAATGCCTTTCCACCTGATTTTTATAAAAGCGATCGGTTCGTGAAAAAGCCCGGTGAAGGTTTGAAATTGAAAGCGCCGGCGAAAAAGGGGGTGAAATGATGATGTATATGAAGAACATTGACCTCACCCCGCTAAAAAATGAAAGCCCCGGAGGGGCGTCTAAGCCGGCGAGGGGTGGAAACGCGCGGCGTCGTAACCCCTCGCTACTCGCCGCCGGCATCGCCTGTCTGTTGTGGGCCTGGTTGTTCTCGCCCGTCTCCGCCCAAACCCCCGTCACCTATCAGGAGGTGCTTACCTGGGCACTCACCAATCACCCGGTCGCCACCACCGCCGCCGCCGTCGAACAACGTGGTCGTGCGGAAAGATTGCGGGCGCGCGCCGCCCTGGACCCCAAGCTGGGCATAGACTATGACCGCAAGGACTTCAAGGGAACGGAGTACTTCGATTACGGCACGGCGGAACTCAGCTGGCAAAGCCCGTACGCCCTGAAGATTGCCGGTGGTTACCAGCGTGCCGAAGGTGCTTTTCTCAGTGCCGAACGGACGGTGCCGGAGCGTGGACAGGCTTACCTGGCCCTCAAACTACCACTGCTGCGTGGATTGATGACCGACGCCACCCGCATCGGCCTCAAGCGCGGTGAGTTGGCCATCGACCGCCAGCGCGCGGTGGCCGACGTGCTGCGCAACGACCTGCGCTACGACCTTACGCTGCGCTACCTGGAGTGGACGTTCACCGCCCGGGCCGTCGACCTCAACCGCCTGATCGAAGGTTTCCTGGAGCAGCGGTTGGTGGATTACCGCTCGCTCGTCCGCCAGGGCGACAAGCCGGCCGTGGATACGCTGGAGGCCACGGTTTACCTCGGGCAACAGCGGCAGATCCTCAACCAGGCCGTGATCGACGAAGACCTGGCGCGCGCCGCCCTGGCCGAACTGTACTGGCCACTGGAGGCGGAAGACCGACCGGTGGCCATTTCCATCGTGGAACTCACCGCCGGCCTCGCGCCCGACGCGACGCCGGAGGGGCACCCCGAGCTTCGCCAACTGCAACTTCAACTGCGCGACGCCAGCCTGGCCCGCGACCTCAAGCGCGAAGAACTCAAGCCCGAACTCAACCTGAGCTACTACCTGCTGGGCGACGGCTTCGCCCTGCCGGAAACCAACGGCGCGGGCCCGTTTACCGAGGCCTACAAGCTGGGCGTGACGGCCTCTTACCCGCTGCTTAACCGCAAGGCCCGCGCGGGCGTGCAACTGGGCGAGCTCAAGGTCATTGAGTCCGAAGCCAAACTGAACGGCAAAACGCAGGCCCTGCAGGTCAAGGTGGCCGCTTACCGTGTCGCCATCGACGCTTACGCCGTCCAGCTCGCCGCCGCCGAAACACTGGCCGAGCAGGCCGGTAGGCTGCTGGAAGCGGAACGGGAGCTGTACCGGCTGGGGGAAAGCACCCAGTTCCTGATCAACGCGCGGGAGCAGGCGTTTCTGAAGGCGCGCCTGGGCGTGGTGAAATTGAGCTTCGGGAGAGGGAAGATGGTGGCGGGGTGGCGCTATTTGCTGGGGCGGTAGAACGGACACAGCGAGAATGCGTAAGTTGCTGAAGGCCAGTGCCTGGAACCGCTGATCAAGCACTAAAAGACAGCGGCTTAAAAATTTATCTCACAAAGAATAATCAAGGATGTTTATCTTTGGGGTTTATGTGCTGCATTTTTAAGTCTTCTTTTAATTTAATCACTTCTATCTTATGATCAACACAAACCAGTTTAACGACCTCCTCAAATCGCGTAGTTATAATCGCTTTCTGCTCTTCGCGATTTTTCTACTGCCGATCTTCGGAAACCAGCTGAGTGCTCAAGTCACCAATGAACTGTTCCAGAACAGTTTCCCGTCACCGCCCAACGGGCCGACGGTTGCGCCTCAGACAGCGCTCACTCAAACGGCCAACGGCGTTTCGTCGAACCCTCCCGTGACGGTCACCATTAGCTATGACGACCAGCAATTCAACTCCGTAGAAGGTAACCCGGGTGTACAAGGAAGTACTTTTGGAACCGGGGGCCGCATTAGTAATAACGGGAACGATATCTTTAATACACCTACGAACCTACCGGTATATGTACCGATGGATAATATTAGCGGACCGGCGGACATGGATTTCACCAGTTGTTCGGCATGTCTCCCAAATATGGGCATCAGCACCATTGATAACTACGCCTTCAACTTATTCAACTCAAGCGATGCCTTGATTGATGATAACACTGTTAACCAGGTTCCGCTCAACTCCAGGGCCCGGTATTCAGACGTTACCCTGACCTTTAGCAGGCCCGTTAATGATCCAGTACTACAAGTTGTGGGTTTGGGTGGTTTTTACGAGTATACGACGAGTGTAGGTGATGCCGACCAAAGAAGCTATGCGATTGGGTTTACTACTGACCTGGACCTGATTACGCCTGGTTTAAGCCTTTCTCCTTTGACCGGTAATGCTGCGTTTGCGGTTACGCCCACTACCATCAGTAATAACAGAATAAATTTTGGTGCGCCGACTATGCCCATAACTCAGCGTGGGGTTGAACGAGGTGCGGCCACTGGGTCCGTTATCATCAATGGCACTGGTATTACAACCGTCACTTTTCGGGTCTACCTCAGGGGAGATGGTGGTTCGATACGTGATATTAATAATGATGCAGCTGGGCCCCTTGATGGTAACGAGGTCAAGTGGTCGGCAGCAAATGATTTTGAACCAAATGGAGGAACCGGTATGCAAAATGCATTTACGGGTGACCGTTATCTGCTAGGTGTCTCTTTCCAACGGTGCCCCCAGTTACTTTCTCAGTCAGATGACCAGGATGTGTGTATAGACGATACGGGGGACGACATCACGGTCACTACTGATGTCAACAACAGTAACAGTATACGATTTGTACGCTTTAATACTGATCAGATGGCGGGTGCTCAGCCTACTCCGGCGGAAGCCGCTACTATTTATGGCGGTACACCCATTGCCACCGTTACACCGACGGGAGCCAGCGAGCCGTATACGGCTACTTACAATTATAATCCGACCGACTTTCCTGCTCCCGGTACTTATTATGTCTATGCTATCCTTAATCCAGACGAAGGAGGAAATTGCAATCCGGTGCGGGAGATTGAAGTAACCGTTAACGCGGTGCCTCTTGTGGAGGCAGGTGGCCCGGATGTGGTCTGCCAGGCCGATACGCCGGGGCCCATCACCCTGAGCGGTGCCACCATCGATGGCGGAGCGAGTACGGCGGCGTGGAGCATTGTTTCCGGCGGCGGTACCCTGAGTAATACGGCCCAGACGGCTATGCCGCAGACGGTGACCTATACCCCAGCCGACGGTTTTACCGGCACGGTCACGCTAGAACTGACAACAGACGACCCTGACGGTACTTGCCCTGCTGTAACGGACACCCGTACCATCACCGTTGAAGAAGCGGCAACCGTGGAAGCCGGTGGCTCGCAGACCGTCTGCCAAACGACCAACCCTTTCGTCATTACGCTGACGGGATCATCGGTTGGTGGTGGTGCCACCCAAGCCTCGTGGAGTATCGTTTCCGGCGGCGGAACCCTGAGCAATATGAACCCGACGAATGATCCGGCCTCGGTTAGCTATACGCCGGAGGAGAATTTCACGGGTACGGTTGTATTACAACTTACCTCGGATACACCCGCTGGCTCCTGCCCGGCCGTCGTGGACCTCCGCGTCATTGATATCAGGAACGTGGACTGTGGTAGCTTCCCATGGGCGGGAAACTGATAAGTGATAGCCACGAACAGTTCCAGTGGTCTGTCAACCAATGATTTTTCGGTTGCCACAATATCGAGTCGCCTGACTGCCTGATAGTTGATCACTAGTGCTGGACCGTCCCCGGAGGGGGCAAACAGCTTAGCCCGGAGGTACTCCGGAGGAGTTTCTCCGGGCTACAGGGCTACAGGGCTACCGCGCTACAGAGCTACCGCGCCCAGTAGGGCAACAGGAAAACCTGCCTTTGACAGATCACTAAGCCTGGTTTTAAAGCAGTTACTTCACTCCCACCTTCACTTCCAGTACCGCCTTCCCTTTCTCGGTCCGAAACTTCAAATGCTCGACGTCCAGCAGGGCGAGCAGTGCCTTGGGGTCGGGCAGGGGCGAGGCCGCGGGGGCAACGGAAGGAGCAACGGGGCCGACGGTCTCGCCGGAATTCCCGCTCTTCAGGTCCGCCAGGAAATCCATGATGCCGAGGTTGATCAGTTCGTCGCTCAGCGCGATGGTGCCCTCGAGGCGGGTGCCGGCGAGGTCTTTGAAGTTGGTGTCGAAGAGGTGTTGTTGTACGGGATGCATGGGGGGGCTTTTAGTTCGTTAGTTTATTAGTCTGTTAATATTTTGGTTCGTTAGTACTGTTAGTGCGCTACTAACGAACTAACAGACTAACGAACTAAACAACTATCCGCCCTTCCACGACCAGCCGGTTCGCCTCGCTTCTCAGCCTGAGTTGCTGAATTAAGGGCACGAGCTTCTGGTAACCCGCCGAGGTCAGCAGCGCGGGTACGTGCAGCCGCAGGTGGTTAGAGGTGAGCTCGATGCCGCGCGGGAGTTTGTCGGCGATCTGGCCCTGCATGAGTTTGATGATCGGCTTGTCGAACAGGCGGAAGCCGTCGGTGATGTCGATTTGCAGCCACGGCTGATCGGGGAAGCTGACCGCCGGGCCGGGCCGCAGCGTCAGCTTCCGGCGGACGTTACCGACCACCGGTGCCTGCACCTGCAAATGGAGGTTTACGAGATTACCCGCCTCCGGGTCAAGCAACAACTGCTCCACCGGCGTACCGGCGGGGCGGGCATCGAGCATTTCATTGAGCAGGTTCCGGCCCAGCGGCAGCTCAAACGTCAGGTCCGTACCACCGAGGTGGGCGGCGGGGTCGGCAAGGATGGTGGCGAAGGGTTCGGGAAGATTCGGCATACGGGAAGATTACAGGTTTTTGGGTGGAATGTTCGCCCAACGGCTTGCTATGAACAGCAACGCCCCTAAAAAACTTTTTCCCGCACCCGCGTTCTCCGCCCAAACGAAACGCGCCGCGCGGAACCCAATCCACGCGGCGCGTCCACCCCCCGTCGGCACCAACAGACCAACAGACCAATAGCTCCAACAGACCAATAGCTCCAACAGACCAATAGCTCCAACAGCCCCAACACCCTACTTCACCCGCGTCGTCGTCATCTTCCGGCTGTCCTTGATCCAGTTCTGTACCGACGGGCATTGATGGTAGCGCTTGTCGACCATCACGAAGGTGGAGCCGATCGTCTTTTCGATCCAGTCGCTCAGGTACTGCTGCTGCTTGGCGCTTTTCGTCGCGTCCTGGATCTTGGAGTAGTCGGCGCTTAAGGATGCCTTGTGCGGGCTGCTGCGGCTTTGCAGCTGAATGATGCGCATCAGCTCCTCGCCACGCGGGCCTTTGAACGCCAGCGTCTCGCTGATGTCGCCTTCCTTCATATCGTCGATCGTGAAGTAGATGTCCGGGTCGAGGTCACCGATCTCGAAGAAGGTATTGCCCGAGGCCGGGTTCGTCATCCGCCCGTCGTTGCTGTAGCTCTGCTGCTTGTCGTCGCCGAAGCGTTTGACGGCCAGGCTGAAACTGATGCTGTCGGTGCGGATAAGGGTGGCGACGCTGTCCAGCATCCGCCGGGTTTCTTCCTTGTCTTCGTCCGTGATCTCCGGCGTGAGCAGAATGTGGGATACGCGGATGGTGTTGCCCCGCCGCTCCCGCAATTTGATGAGGTGGTAGCCGAACTGTGATTTGGTGACCGCGCTTAGCTGGCCGGGCTCCAGGTTGTACGCCGCCGCCTCGAACTCGGGTACGAACTTGCCGCGCTTCGTCCAGCCCAGGTCGCCGCCCGACTGGCGGGAGCCGTCGACGCTGTACTTCTTCGCCGCGTCCTCGAAAGTAAGGGTGCCCGCCTCGATGTCATCACGGATGCCCTGGAGTTTGGCGACCGTTTCGGCGCGCGTATTCGCGTTGGCCTGGGGTACGATGATGATCTCGCCCACCTCGACTTCGGAGTTGAAGTACGGCAGACTGTCTTTGGGGATATCGGCGAAGAACTGCTTCACCTCCGCCGGCGTCACTTTCACGCCGTTCACCACCGTACCGCGGATGCGGTCGGTCGCGATCTGCACGCGCAGGTCTTCGCGGAACTGTTCTTTGGTGGCCGTGATGCTCTGGCCGTAGTAATCCTCGAACTGCTCGATGCTGCCGCCCATGTAGCTCAGGATCCGTTCGATACGGGCGTTGAGCTGGCTCTCCACCTCGGTGTCGCTCACCTCGATACTATCGAGCTTCGACTGATTGTACAACAGCTTACCCACCAGCAACTGGTCGAGCAGCTGACAGCGCGCTTCGGCCGGGATCGGCTCGTTGCTCTGGCTGGCGGCCTGGGCGTACATCTCTTCCAGTTCGGAGAGCAGTACGTATTCCCCGCCTACGCGGGCAATGACCTGGTCGATCACCCGGGACTGGGCGCTGAGACCCAGCGGCAGGGCAAGGGCAAAAATAAAGGTTAAGCGGGTCAGTATCATTTTCATATTACGTTGGTATAATTTATTTCTGGCTCCTGGCTCCTGGCTCCTAAAACGTCTCCACATTCTTCCGCCGCAGCTCCCGTTCGAAGAGTTCTTCCCGTGCCTCGTCCAGTACCGCTCGTTTGCGGCTGTGAAGGATAACTTTGCGGGCTTGCTCTTTAACGTAGCTGAGGGGGGCGATCTCCAGCCGGGGCTTGAGTTCCAGCAGGCGAAAATAGTAGCGGTAGCTACCGTCCTGCTGGGTGAATTCCCGTTTGGAGTTCACGTTGGCGGCCGTCAGGGTGCCCTCCGGCAGCTGGGCGGCGATGTCGTCGAGCGTGTACCAGGGCGAGGTGTCCAGCAGGGCCACCTCGCTCAGGCGTTCGCAGTAGTTCTTCAGCGCGACCGTATCGGTGATCTTGCCGTTGTTCCAAAGCTGTTGCAGCCTGTCTTCCTCGGGCGTGGGGTAGGGCACGCGGATGAACAGGCAGCGGACGATCGGCTTCTCCAGCAGGTACTGGCTCTTGCTCGTTTCGTAGTACGCTTCCAGTTCTTCCTGGCTGATCGTACTGTCCAGGCGCATACCCACCAGCACTTCCTCGTAGTGGCTGCTGACGAGGCTGGAGCGGTAATCGCGCACCAGCTTGTCGATGTTGAGGTCGGGGGGCAGGTTACGTTCGGCTTCGTACTGCAGCACGGCTTCCCGGCTCCAGCGGCGGACGAAGGCGTCTTTGATCAGCAGGCTGTCCTCCCTCCGCGCGTCGGGGGGGAACATGCCGTCGAGTTCCGACAGTCGCAGCGTCTTGTTATGGACGCGGGCGATGATGGGGTCTTCGCCGTCCGCTTCGGACGAGCCGCAGGAAAAAAGCGAAAGGAGCAGGGTGGCCGTTGCCGCCCAGCGAATTAGGTGCATCAAGATTTGATCAGTTTAGCGAGTACTTTCTTGTTGACTTTGACGGGAAACTGCTTGCGCAGCATCTTGACCCACTCGCGTTCGAGTTGGTCCTGGTAGTCCGCGATCACGTAACCGCGGGCTTCCTTGAGTTCTTTGGTGCGGGCGGGCAGTAATTCTTCCACTTTCGAAAAGGTGAACTGGCCCACGCGCATGTCGTTGATCACCTTCGTGGTGCTGCCGGCTTTGGCTTCCAGCCCTTCACCGGCATCCTTCAGGCGGCTGAATTCATATTCGTTGCTCGTTGCCGTGAGGTTATCGCGGCCGAACTTATCGAGCGTCTTGTCCATGCCGTTCGCTTTGGCGAAAGCGAGCACTTCGTTGACGTCGATGCCCGCCTTGGCGTTGAGCGTGTAGGCGGTTACCCGCGCGCGCTCTTCCCACTGGTAGTCATCGCGGTTGTCGGCGAAGTAGGCTTTCAGGCCGGTGGTGTCTTCGCCGGCTTTATCCCACACCTCGATCTTGGTGGCCTCGAAGAGCAGGATGCCCTCGCGGTACTCCCGCATCAGGGCGGCGAACTCGGGGAAGTCGTCTTCCAACCGGCTTTCGGCGTAGGTCATCACCTGCTCGTCGACCCAGTCGTTGTACATATTACGGGCCACGGTGTGCACGTTGCCGTTGCGGCCCATGCTGACGCGCTTGCGGCTGTTCTTGCGCAGGTATTCCTGGAACTGGGGCAGGCCAACCTTGTAATCTCCGTTGAAGGTCAGGATGGGGGATTTATCCACGTCGGCGTCCGGCTTCCAGCGGAAGTCGAAGAAGGTAGAATCCACCAGCGTAGCGACGTAGCGGCCGTACACCGCCTTGTCTTCCTTCACGTTCGCCTTGGTTCGGATATCGCGCAGCATCTGTTTTTTTGCGTCTTCGAAGCGGGCGTCGGCCTTCACTTTCTTCTCCAAAAGAGGGCGCGCGTCGCTTAACGGTTGTACGCCCCTGCGGGAAATACGGCGGATGAGGTGCCAGCCCGCTTTCGTCTCGACGATGTCGCTCACCTGGCCGTCTTCGGTCAGGGCGAAAGCGGCGTTCTCGAAGGCCGGGTCGTATTTATTGATGCCGAAGAAACCGAGGTAACCGGCGTTGCCCTTCGTCTTACCGTCTTCGCTGACCAGCTTGGCGACTTCGGCGAAATCTTTACCGTTGGCCAGCATCTTCCGGGCGGATTGCAGCTGGGCGGGCTCGGGCATCTGGCCGGTCGTCCCCTCGGGGCGGCGGATCAGGATGTGACCCACTTCCATCTCCCCGCGCGCGGGGCGCGTCGCCGTCTTGATGGCCAGGTGGTAGCCCAGCGCGGTACGAACCGGACCGACGACCTTGCCTTCGGGGGATTCATAAAGCGCGGCTTCCAGCTTGTGCATGCCCTTGGGGAAGGGCGCGTTGAAGAAGCCGATGCGGCCGCCCTTTTTCGCGCTGTACTGGTCTTCGCTCAGGCGGGTGGCTTCCGCGGCAAAGTTCTTCGCCGTGATGTTTTTCTTCGCGGCCAGCACTTCGTTGTATAGCGCGAGCGTATCGGCCGAGGTGGGGTTGCCCTTGAACTTCCAAAGGATGTGGCTGAACTCGATGTCCGTTTGCCGGCGCCGGTAGAGATCTTCCACCAGGCGGTTGGTGACTTGATTGTCGACCAGGTAGTTGTCGGCCAACTGACGTCGGTAGCCTTCCAGCTCGTTTTGCAGGGCCTTGACCGTGTCGAGGCCCATGGCGCGGGCGCGGGCTACCTTAAGCTTGAACCGCTCGTAAAGGTCCAGGTATTCGTTCACGCTTTCGGCGTCGTAGCTGATCTTGTCGCCGTTCGTTTTGCCGTAGATGTACTTGAATTCACCGACCGTCACGGGCTTATCCGCAACGGTGAACAACACATCGCCGTCTTTCTGCGCCACCAGCGACGTAGCCGCGCACACAACGATCAGTAAAATAAGGTGCTTTAAAATCTGCATAGGAAAGGTTTCGATTACTTCGAAATATTGCCCGTTCGGGAGCGCAAAAGTAACCATTTTTCGGCGGGTGATATTGCCCGTAACGTTTGAGCGGGGGCACGCGACTTCCTCCTTGAATACATCCCCTTAGTTCCGCCACTTCAACCCTTTCCCCCGCTTCGCCTTCCGAAACCGCTCCGGTACCACCTCCAGGATCGCGCGGCGCAGTTCCACCAGCAGCTGCTCGCGGGCGAAAGTGGTGCTGACCACCAGCGATACCTCGCGGACGGGCTGCGGCTCGGCGAACCGCTTGACCAGTTCGCCGTCCAGCGCGGGGTTGACGCTCATTTCGGGGATG
>ENA-ORXT01000919-ORXT01000919.1-marine-metagenome-genome-assembly--contig:-NODE-919-length-42493-cov-4.939763_pt1 | contig 42493 bp, 29 predicted proteins | sample MGYA00237868_ERZ511482 | MGnify/ENA metagenome assembly ERZ511482 | reverse complement strand
AAGGGCATTCGACTAAAATTAATGGGATTCCGGATATTTTCCCTCTACTTCGTTCGGAAAAATATCTGCTGGAGTCGCAGCAGCGGCTGTCCGAACACGACAATGACGGTTCTAGTTGGTGGTTTTTATTTTGATGTGTCTATCTTGTTTCTACTTTTTACTTGAAACTTGTTTAAATATTTATTGAGTAAAAAAACTACTCTACCACCACCTTCTCTACCCAGACACCTCGCTCTGTTTCCACCATCACCACATACAATCCTACTTCTTGTAATCTTATGACTTCGATACTGCCAGCAGCTTGTTGCTCGATTATTAATTGCCCTATTGAATTGTAGATTTTATAGACAAACGCCTCATTACTTTTTGATTGTAAGGTAAAATGACCTTGATTTGGATTGGGATAAATTTGGAAGTCAGCAGTTGACAAATGAGGAATGCCTGTCGCTTCGGTAGCCGTTCCTTTGACTGGAATGGGCAGTGTGCCCACATTAGTAATCAAGATTAAAGTATCGGTAAACTCCCCTATGCTTTGTGGACGGAAATAAACTGGGAAATCGGCAACGGTTTGTGGGGATACCGTCCATTCTCCTTCTTCGATTTCAAAAGTTGGTGTGGACAAAAGCTGATAACGAATTTCTAAATCAAGATCGCCTGGGTTGGTAAATGATAAAGTCTGAGTTATTGAATAGTTCGTTTCATCAAAAGGAATTTCACCAAAATCAATAAAGCCTGGTGAAACTGCTAAAACTGGCGGATTGGGAATTACTGAAACCATGGTGTTGGTCACCGTGTTCGTAACAATGGGCGGATTTAAATCAAAGAAGATGCCTGCGGTGTTTTCGATTACAGATGCTTCTGCCAAATTTTCGTTGCCAACCATTCGGAACTTAACAAAACCATGTGAAGCAGGTTCATTGACAAAACTATCGGGTAGGTAAATATCTTCAAAGTAAAACTCGGCGATGCGCTCGTTTAGCCTTACTTGAGGGCGACAAGGGTGCGAACTGGCGATGAATTCAAAAGAATTTAGTGCCAATAAATCACTCAAGGTATCCCGAATCACCACCACAAAAGCCGTATCATTTCCCGTGTTTTGGAAGCGAATCATATATTCTAATGTATCGCCAAAAAGGGTGTAGTTTTCACTCGTGTAGCCAGTTGGGAATACCTGTTTGTCGTTGGGGTCGTAAGCACATACCAATTCCGATGTGTAAATGGCTTTTTGATCTCCAAGACCTTCCCAAGTTTGTATTTGTGCCTCAAAATTTATTACTTGACCTATTGCCTCCACCCCAGGCATTTGATAAACGAGTTGGATTTGCTCCGAATGAGTGGGCGGTAAATTTTCATAAAACCAATAGAGCGTATCTCCTGCTGTGGAATCTACAGGAGGGTTTGCCGATATAAAATTGGTAATTTCATCGGGAACGAGCTGAACGTAACCGTCGTTTACAGTTGTTCCTGTATTGGTGTAGGTGAGCCAATAATTGGTATTTTGATTACAGCGGGTAATGGTAGCACTGAGATCTATGTCTTGAATAATAAAGTTGGCGGCGGGCTGCATTGGGAAATAAAATGTCGTATCAATGAAAGAACTATCCAATTCGATGGTATAACTCGAAAGATCGCTTGTATTCCATAAAGAATTACTTTCGTCATAAGCTAAAATATAAGTTCCAGGATCAACATAAAAGGTGCTGATGCCATTTTCGTTGGTAGAACTTACAAGTCCTAATGAATCGAGCGTAAATGATAGATTAAAAAGCGGTGGCTCTGTACCATCCCATACCCCATTCTGATTGAGGTCGTAAAAGGATGCGGCATTGATGATTTTGTCTTTGTCTCTAATTTTGAGTAGCCAATAATCAACTATACCATTGTTTCCTCCTACATCGCCATTACCAGATCCAGAACATCCAGCAAGCAAATAACGACCATCTGCTGTCTCAATTACTGAATATGCCGCATCAAAACTTGAGCCCCCATAATTTTGAGACCAAAGTATGTCCCCATTTGCATCCAGCTTGAGTAGCCAGGAATCACCTAATCCATTGTTTTCTCCTACATCGCCATTATAAGATCTAGACAATCCAGCAAGCAAATAATGTCCACTAGCTGTCTCGATTATTGAATATGCCTGATCATCACCAGAACCTCCATAATTTTGAGACCAAAGTATATTCCCATTTTCATCCAGCTTGAGTAGCCAACAATCACTACCTCCATTATTTCCTCCTATATCTCCATCATTGGATTCAGTACTTCCAGCAAGCAAATAATGTCCATCCCCTGTCTCAATTAACGAATTTGCATCATCATCTTTAGAGCCTCCATAATTTTGCTCCCAAAGTATATTCCCATTTTCATCCAACTTGAGTAGCCAAGAATCATAAAATCCATTGTTTCCTCCTACATCGCCATCATCCGACCAAGAGTATCCAGCAATCAAATAATGTCCGTCTACTGTTTCAATTACTGAATTTGCCTTATCACTGCTTGAACCTCCATAATTTTGCTCCCAAAGGATGCCCCCATTTTCATCTAGCTTCAGTAACCAAGAATCCCAACTTCCGTTATTTCCTCCTACATCGCCATCATTGGATCCAGAACTTCCAGCAAGTAAATAATGTCCGTCCGATGTCTCGATTACTGAATTTGCCCGATCAGGAACAGAGCCTCCATAATTTTGCTCCCAAATGATTCCTCCATTTTCATCCAGCTTGAGTAGCCAATAATCCCAACCTCCATTGTTTCCTCCTACATCGCCATCATCCGACCAAGAGTATCCAGCAATCAAATAATGGCCGTCTACTGTTTCAATTACTGAATTTGGTTTATCATCATCTGAGCTTCCATAAATTTGTGACCAAACTATACCTCCATTTTCATCCAGCTTGAGTAGCCAATAATCCAGATCCCCATTGTTTTCACCTACATCTCCATCATTAGATTCAGTACTTCCAGCAACCAAATAATGGCCGTCCGATGTCTCAATTAATGAATATGCCAAATCCCCACCAGAGCCTCCATAATTTTGCTCCCATTCTATTACTGGTGAGGAATTTTGAGATAGTATAAAAATAGGGGAAAGTAGTAGTAGGATGGAAAGGATTGATTTTTGCATTTGTTGAAGTTTTTGTTAAATTAAGAGTGGGTTATACAAATATAATAGATTTGTGGGATTATGCGACTTTGTTTGGTGCTACACTATTTTTGTTTTTGTGCCTTCGGCATCAGGATTTTTAGGATTTTTGGATTAGCAAGATTTGTATTATTACATATTCCAAAGAAATCCTAAAAATCCTGAGAATCTTTTAATCTTGAAAATCCTGATGCCGGAGGCACAATTATTTAGAGCAACCGCATCAAACTAATTATCACCAACCGAACACGACAATCTCAAGGGCATTCGACTAAAATTAATGGGATTCCGGATATTTCCCCTCTACTTCGTTCGGAAAAATATCTGCTGGGTCGCAGCAGCGGCTGTCCGAACACGACAATGACGGTTCTAGTTGGTGGTTTTTATTTTGGTGGGTTGCCCTAAATACTTCAAATTTTGTTTGCCTAATTATGTTTTAACAAAAACAAAAACCACGCTCATTGTTATCATTTTACAGTAAAAAAAATGGGATAAAACTGTTTACATTTTATCCCATTTTAAATTTTCAATTAAATTTATATTTTATCAATCGACCCAATCGGCAATAAAGACATTGGTGTCACGGCTTCCGCCGTTGTTGCGATTTGAAGAAAACAGTAGCTTTGTGCCATCGGGAGAAAACATAGGAAACGAATCAAAGGCTTTGTCGAAGGTGATTTGCTGTAAGCCTGTTCCATCGAGGTTGATCATATATAAGTTGAATGGAAAACTCTTTGTTTTATAATTAGAAGAAAAGACCAGTTTTTCGCCTGAAGGATGGAAGAAAGGCGCCCAATTTGCGCCACCAAGATTGGTAATCTGACGTTGGTTGGTTCCATCAATGTTGCCAACAAACAATTCCATACTGGTGGGCGCCACCAATTGTTGCGCCATTAGTTCTTTGTATTCTAGCTTTTCCATATCTGTCTTGGGACGAGAAGCCCTCCAGATTAACTGTTTGCTGTCGGGAGAAAAGAATGCGCCGCCATCGTAGCCCAACTCTGTGGTAATTTGCACTTCATTGGTTCCATCGACATCCATTACATAAATTTCGAGATCGCCACTTTTATTAGAAGTATATACTATCTTTTTACCATCGGGAGATACGGTTGCTTCGGCATCATAAAATTCATTATTGGTCCATCTTTTCAAATTCTTACCATCGATATCGGCAGAATATATTTCAAATGAATTGTAAATGGGCCAGACATATTTTTTGAGCACAGAACGATCTGGCGTTGGCGGACAAGCCTCGTCAAAATCATGGGTAGAAGCATAAATGACTCTTTCATCACCAGGAAGAAAATAAGAGCAAGTTGTACGACCCAGACCATTGCTGACCCTTTTAAAATTTAGACCTTTGGTATTTGCTTTCTTAGGAATTTTGGCATAATATATTTGATCACACTCAATACCTTCGTCTTTGTTTGTTCTTTGAAGGACCAATTGCTCATTGTCAAAACTAAAATAAGCCTCCGCATTTTCGCCACCAAAAGTAAGTTGACGTACATTTTTAAGATTAACTTCGTTTGGATCTTGTTCGACCAGTTGAGGTTTGTCGTAATTTTTTTTGGTCGCACCAGAATAAGAATCAGCGACTGCATCAGCTGTTTTTTTACTACAAGTAAAACCAGCTAAGACGACAAAGAGGAAAAGGGGGATTATAAAACGCATAAAATGTTTTTTAATGCAAAATTAAAAAAACGAAATAACTTTAGGAACTTATGTACGAAAGTAGTGGTTGATTTGTTTACAAACAAAAAAAGAAAGTTATCTTTGCATTCGTTATAAAAACCATTTGTAAGCCCAGGTGGTGGAATTGGTAGACACGCCAGCTTGAGGGGCTGGTGCTCAATTGCGAGCGTGCAGGTTCGACTCCTGTTCTGGGCACTTTAAAAAGCCATAATTGAGGTATCAATTATGGCTTTTGTTGTTTTGTAGATTTAGACTTTATCGAAATGATTGCATTTTAATATAAAGCTAAAAAATTCCCAATCTCTTTGTTAAATTTTCAAATAAAGAGATTGGGAATTTCTATTGTGTTTAATACGCTTTTATTTACCCAATACAGGTTCTTTCCATTTTTTGAAAAACTTGTCTATATCCATATTCACAGATCGAATGATGTCGTAATTTACACTGTAGTGGATAAATTTCCCATCACGTTCTGTATTGACCAATTCAGCATTTCGTAAGATTTTTAGGTGCTGTGATGTTACAGATTGCTCCAATTCCAGACTGTTGTGAATATTAAAGACCTGAGTAGTACCTAAGCTGTCGATAAACTGCAAAATGGTAAGTCGAAGTGGGTGTGCTAGTGCCCTCATGACTTCTACTGATTGGCCTATCATTTCTAAACGTTCGTCAATCAACTCCTGATCAATCTCTGTATTTATAAGTTTTGCACTTAACATAGTTTTTGTAAGTATTATGGTTGAAAATAATTTGTGCTAAAGACATTACCCTTATTGTGTAATTATTAGGTAGATAAAATGAAAAAAGTCACATGATTTGCACGCAAAAAAGAGGAAAAGTGTCGTCGTTTGCTAAAATTTAAGATTTTTAAATAAAAAAAGAATCGTTATCTAAGTTGTTATTATTTAACATTTTACATTTTATTAGCCGATAAAAATTAGATTTTACTTATAAAAATCCAAATTTGGTAGAAAAAATATGCAAACAATCTCTTATAGTATTGGAGAATTGTTAAAATCTTGTCTGTCGAGCTCAAAAACAGCTCTTATTAAGGCTCAAAAACAGCTATATATATATGACTAGGAAATCTTGCTTTTGTCTTAAAATATGGCTACCCACCTAATATGAAGGAAACCCCTAAAGTCAGCAGGCTTATATAACAAAAATTTGCAATAAATGTTGGTTACAATAAAAAAGGAGCAATGTTAAAAACATTGCTCCTTCTCTTATAAATAAAAATAACTGTAAAAACGGTTGTCTCTTTAGCTTAAAATGTTAACCAATTTCTTCTGCAATAGTTCTAGCTCTTCACCAAACTTATCCAGTTGTTTTTTGAGTTTACTGTTTTGTCGCTGTTGCTTATGGAAAATAGCATTCTCCAATGTTCTTACTTCTTCTCTTTTTACCTCTATGAGTGTTTTCTGTTCTTGTAATTTTGCTTTGTTCCCTGAATTGGCTGAGGCCATTTCCTGAGTAGCTTCTTTCTTGGCTACTAAATCTCCAAGGACCTGTTCCAATTTAATGGTCATATCTGCCATCATCTGCTCCTTCTTTTGAATCAACCGCTCCTTTTCAACAATCATTGCTTCTTGCTTTTCAATATTGCTATCCAAAATGGCGTCTGCTTTAAACATCCAATCGCTTGCAAGTCTGACGGTAATAGGTGTTCCTTTTTTGAACCCATCACTTTGAAAATCATTTGCGACCAAATGTAAACCGTTTTGAATAAATCTTGGGTGCATTGGATTAGAAGCATAGATGTAGAACCCTACTTTTTCTGCAATTCGTACAAATAAGTTATAATCGACTAAGTCTGTTTTAGGATTGCCTGTTTCATCTAAATGAGAAAAAGGCATGTTTGCTGATTCAAGAGAAACAGCCCCTCCAAATAGGTGAAAGATGTTTAGAGGATTGTCCTCATAAGCCTCCATCATTTGTACTGGATTTTGAGTTCCTTGTTCAATTTTAATTAAATTATTTTCAGATTCTTTTATCCAAGATCGAACACGATCAATGTCTTCTTTCGAAAACTCTTCACTGCTGTAATTTTCAGAAAGTTTTACAGGATTATAAATCAAGTTCTGAAGTTTTTTAAGCTTCTTAGCTGTAATGATGTGTAAGCTTGAATAATTATTTTCTTTTTCAGAACAATAAGGAGCATTTACAATCGGTGCTAGTTTTTGGTAAGTCTCTTCAAAAATATCTTCTCTTGCCTGATTTCCCAAAATGGCGGGCCCTAATAAATAAGAACTCATTCCAACTTGTTTACTCTTTGTTATCAAATCTGCCAACAACAACTCCTGAAAAGCGAGTTCATCTCCCAAGTCTTTCTCCATCATTTCAAAAAAAATCGCCTCTCTTTCTAATGCCAATTCTGATTTTTTTACAGAATCCAAGTCTGTTGAAAATCGAACCATTAACATAGAATCAATTGTTGCTTTTTCTGAAAAGTCCAATAAACTGGCATCAAGTCCCTCGATGAAACTTCTGTGTTCAATGTATTGAGTAGCTTTTTTTAAGACAACCGTTTCATCCAAATTGGTTAAAAATTCGGTGTTTTTTGGATACATAAAAACCAAATGCGGATGATTACTAGGAATGAATACATTGGCATCTCTTTTATAAGCACGCAATTGTTTTTTGGTCTTACGGTCGTATTTGTACACCAAGGTATTTGTTCCTACTTTTTGCTCTTTATAGCGAACGCTGTCAATGACAAAAGAACTGAGCTTATTGTGGAAATGAGCCAATTTGAACGCACTTGGTAATTGTTCAAGCGCTTCTTCGGGATAGTTGGTAGATGGTCTGTCTTTTGTTCCATATCCTGCTGAATAATGTTCCGGATACACTTCGTTCAAATAATTGTATTGAGAACATGAAGAACAAACAACTAATATGGCAAAGGCCATGAAAGATAAATACTTCATAATTAGTTTTCATTTTAAAGAATAAAAGCACTTACTCATACATAGTGAACCTTCACAAATAAAAACCATTCTAGTTTAAGGGACAGCGAATTAATAACTGTCTCTAAGTAGAAAAATTTTAGTGTCAAGGGTTGAAATTGCTCTTTTACTTATTCGCAACTTTTATTCTTAATTTAATTTTAGGAAAATCTTTTTTAAAATTTTATTAAAAATTAGAAAAAAGACGATACCCTTTAAAATACAAATGGGGAGGGAAGGAGAGAAAATATATTATCTTGATTGATTATAGGTTAACAAAACTAACTGTTTTTTAGCAAAATTCCTAATTTAGGGACAACTATGGTTCATCCAGAATACATAAGATTAAAATTTCGTTTTTAATTTGAAAGACTAATTGTATTTTTGTACAAAATTATAGATAATAAAATGGACGGATTAACCTCAGCTACAGATATACAATTGCTCAATGAGAAAATACAGAAAGAAAGTGCATTTGTAGAAATACTCAAATTAGAATTGAGTAAAGCCATTATTGGTCAAGAGTATATGGTCGAACGGCTGTTACTTGCTCTTTTATCAAATGGACATATTTTATTGGAAGGCGTTCCAGGTTTGGCAAAAACGCTTGCCATCAATTCGCTCGCCAAAGCGGTCAATGCAAAATTTAGTCGTATTCAATTTACGCCTGATTTGCTGCCTGCCGACTTGGTCGGAACGCTCATTTACAATCAAAGAGAAAATGACTTTGCCGTTAAAAAAGGCCCTGTATTTGCCAACTTCGTTCTTGCCGATGAAATCAATCGTGCTCCTGCAAAAGTGCAGTCGGCATTGTTGGAAGCGATGCAAGAAAGGCAAGTAACCATTGGTGATGAAACGTTCCCGCTACCAAATCCTTTTCTGGTTATGGCAACACAGAATCCACTTGAACAGGAAGGAACCTACCCATTGCCAGAAGCCCAACTGGATCGTTTTATTTTGAAGGCAGTGATTGATTATCCAAAAAAGGAAGAAGAGATGATCATTATGCGCAACAGTGTCAACCAAAGTTTTCAATCCATTTCTAAGGTACTGGAAACGGCTACTATTTCTAATGCTAGAGCAGTCGTCCGCAATGTGTATATGGATGAAAAAATAGAGCGATACATTACCGATATCGTTTTTGCTTCGAGATACCCAGAAGAATATAAGTTGGACAATATGAAGAACCTCATCAGTTATGGTGGTTCGCCTCGTGCGAGTATCAGTCTTGCGTTGGTTTCAAAAGCCTATGCGTTTATCAAGCGTAGAGGTTATGTGATTCCTGAGGATGTTCGTGCTATGTGTCAGGATGTATTGCGCCACAGAATCGGTATAACGTATGAAGCGGAAGCGGAAAATATTACGGCAGAAGATATTATTACCGAGATTTTGAATAAGGTGGAAGTGCCTTAGACAATGAATGAATGTGGGAATGATGAATGCTCTTTGATTCTGACTGTTAAAATAAAAAACGCTATAAATGTGGAATATCAATCCCCCGTTTATAGCGTTTTATTTTTTTATCAATACTGATTTCTACTAATTGTAAATTTTCAGCACAATGTAGTCTCGAAATCTCCAAGTCCCAAAATCCCAAAATCTCCAAGTCCCGAAGTCCCGAAATCCCAAAATCTCCAAGTCCCGAAATCCCAAAATCCCGAAATCCCTTTACTTTACAAAAGCGTAATCTGCACCAGGATAGTAAGCCATGTGCGCCAATTCTTCTTCTATACGTAGCAACTGGTTGTATTTAGCGACACGATCTGTTCTAGAAAGAGAACCCGTTTTGATTTGTCCAGTATTTAACGCAACCGATAAATCAGCGATGGTCACATCTTCTGTTTCACCAGAACGATGACTGATGACACTGTTGTATTTGTATTTGTTTGCTAAGTTAACAGCAGCAATGGTTTCGGTAAGACTTCCGATTTGGTTTACTTTTATTAAAATAGAGTTGGCTATTTTTTTATCAATACCTTTTTGCAAACGCTCCACATTGGTTACAAAAAGATCATCTCCCACCAACTGTACTTTTTTACCAAGCTTAGTAGTCAACTTTTTCCAACCTGTCCAATCGTCTTCGTCCAAACCGTCTTCAATAGAAATGATTGGGTACTTGGCACAAAGCTCTGCGTAATAATCGACCATTTCAAGAGCCGTTAATTTTTTACCACTAGATTTTTTCAAATGGTACAATTTAGCTTCTTTATCATAAAACTCAGAACTGGCAACATCTAAAGCAATTTTCACTTGCTCTCCTGGTTGGTAGCCTGCTTTTTCAACTGCTTTAAGAATGGTTTCCAAAGCTTCTTCGTTGGACTTTAGATTTGGTGCAAAACCACCTTCATCTCCAACATTGGTAGAATACTTTTTAGACTTCAATACCTTTTTAAGGCTGTGAAAAATTTCCGCACCTGCTCTCAATGCTTCTGAAAAAGTATCAAAACCTTGAGGGATGACCATAAATTCTTGGAAGTCAATGCTGTTGTCTGCGTGTGATCCACCATTGATGATGTTCATCATAGGAATGGGAAGCGTATTGGCACTTACTCCTCCAATGTAGCGGTAAAGTGGTTGTGCAGATGCTTCGGCAGCAGCTTTGGCACAAGCAAGCGAAACAGCTAATATGGCGTTTGCACCCAAACGCCCTTTGTTTTGCGTACCGTCCAACTCAATCATTTCCTGATCAATGGCATTTTGCTCAAAGACATCCATGCCTTCTAATGCCTCGAATATTTCTGTATTAACATTTTCACAAGCCTGCGTTACACCTTTTCCAAGGTAAACATTCTTGTCTCCATCTCGCAATTCAACTGCTTCGTGAATACCAGTAGATGCACCAGAAGGAACAATGGCTCGTCCTGTATACCCACTTTCGGTCCAGACTTCTACTTCTACCGTAGGATTACCACGAGAATCTAATACTTGTCTTGAAAATATTTCTTCGATATAACTCATTGTTGATTATATTTTTAAAAGATTAAATGATTTATTAGATGAAGTTATTTGAGTGTTTATTTTAATATTGGGGCTGCAAAGGTCGCAAATTTTTATTAATAAAATGGGGTTTCGGGACTTCAAGATGTCTAGATTTCGGGACTTTGATTGATTTTAGCCCTCTTTTTTAAAATCCTGGGCGATTCTTGCAATGGTATCAACCATTGGCGTAAAGGTAAATTCAGGAAAAACCTTTAAAAATTTGTCGCTGGCGTATTGGCTGATTTGATGCGCCGAGCGAGCTGTGTGCTTTGTTATAAGAGGTGATTTCTGGGTAAAAAAAGCACGAATGGCTTCCAATCTCCAAATAATTTTAGCCAAAAAAGGTGGTGCATATTGGGAAGCTTTTTTCTTACTTAAAGCTTCCGAAATCCAATCCATTATTTGCCGATATGATGTGTTTTCACCACTAAGAATAAAACGTTCTCCACAAACAGTGCTGTCCATTAACAAGCGCATTGCCTCCACCACATCCAAGACATCGACAAAACCTGTTGCGCCGTGGGTATAAAAACGGGCTTCTTTATTTGCCCTACTAAAAAAAGCACTAGTGCCTACTTCGTAATCGCCTTCTCCCAAAATAACAGACGGATTGACTACAGCAGCATTCAGTCCTTCAGCCATTCCACGAAATACTTCTTTTTCGGATTCAAACTTACTGATTGCATAAGGCGTTGCTATTTCTGGAACAAAATGATCGTTGTCTTCGGATATGACACTTATTTTAGGTGGTTTCCCCAAGACTGCAATAGAACTCACATAAATCATTTTATCAACCTTACTTTCCAATGCAGCATTGACCACATTTCTTGTTCCAACGACATTGGTGTGAATCATTTTATCGCTCAACTTGGGGTCATAAGAAACCATGGCGGCACAATGATATACCTGCTTGACATTAGAAAAAACATCTTCCAGTCCTATAACATCTAAAATATCACATTCCACCCAAGTTACTTCTGGAAAGGATTCGATTATTCGCCTTTTGCTGGTATTGCGATACAATGCCTTTACAGGCTGACCATCTGCCACCAAAGAAGCCAATAAATGCCTGCCCAATAATCCTGTTGCGCCTGTTACTAATATCATTTCAAAAGCAAAGATGGTGAAAGCATAGAAGGAAGTCTTCTCTTTTTATAAAAATCGTTCTTTTATGACTAAAAACAATTCGTTTTCAATCCGTTAAAAAACTTAATCTCAAAGTATCCAGCACTTTTATTTGCTAAAAGCATTTTATTTATGATATTTAACGTCTAAAAGGTAGACTACTGCATAACATTGAATCAAATGTTATAATTAAATTTAATGAAACCCTCCATTCTAATCCTATTCTTAGGTTTATTATTAGCTTGTTTTTCATGCTCTAACCAAATAACCTATAACTCGAACAAACCTCTTACTGTTTCTTCGACCAAGCATTACAAACTTTTAAACAAAGAAAAGGCAATATTGCTCATCAATAAAATGACTGATGACGAGAAGCTAAATAAGTTCGTAGCTGCTGATTTCAGAAGCCACGACAATAATTTAAAAGACAATGCAAGTAATTTTGTAGGAGATCAAAATACAACACCCTATCGTTCGGTTGAAGTAATAAGGGTAATCGCAGACAATGATTTGGTCGCTACGCATTCTATTGCCAGAGGCGAAAAAACCGAAATAAGGTTTGATGTCTTTAAGTTTTGGAACGGTCAAGTGATTGAACATTGGAGCAATGTTCAGGATTCTATTGGGGTTAACCCACAAGGGCACAGTCATACCGACGGTCCTGTACGCCCTAAAGATATTGAATACACAGACGACAATAGAAAACGAGTCACCGATTTTGTTACGGACTGTCTTATCGACAAAAAAGGCAGCTCACTTGGCTACTTTCGGTTCAATCACTACATACAGCACAATCCCGAAATCGGAGATGGTTTTACAGGAATGTTCTTTCGGTTTCTAAAAATGAAAAAGGATAAAAAAACCATTCAATACACCAAACTAAACACAGTTATTGCCGAAGGTGATTTTGTACTTGCCGTCTCAGAAGGACTCATCAATGAACGACCAACTCTTTTTTATGATTTATTTCGATTGGAAAAGAACAAAATCGTGGAACATTGGGATGTGGTGGATTCTATGGGGTATGAGTAAAAAAATGGGAACGAGATCAAGAATCTTATGGTTATTTACACCATTGTTGCCAAGCTTCTACTGCTGGATTGTATCCCTTTTCGGCAGCAGACTGATAGTCTTCACATGCTTTCTGGATGTCAAAGTTTTTGGCGTAACAATCTCCTCTAAGAAATAAAATTCTGGCGTCGTTGGGTCTTCTTTTTAAATATTGGCTATAGGTCTGTGCTGCTTCTAAATGTTCATAGAGGGTTTTATAGACTTCGGCTAATTTGATATAGTTCTGTAAATCATTGGGGCGCAGTTGAATCAAATGCTCATAATCATATGCTGCTTTTTTTGGCTCATTATAATAGTTCTCATAAAGTTCTCCACGATTTGAATAAGCTTGCCAACAAGAACTGTTTAGCAACAAACACTTTGTGTAATCACGCATCGCTCCTTCGGCATCTTTCAAATGGTTTTTTCGTACATTTCCTCTATTGTTGTAAGCCTTATAATAATTTACATCTATCGTAAGTGCTTTTTCATAATTTTCCAAAGCACTTGGGAACTGTCTGGTTACCCAATACGCATTGCCTCTATAGTTGTACGCATCAATGTGGTTGGAATCTATGGCAATGGCAGCATCAAATGCTAGAATGGATTCTAAAGGTTTTCGCAACATTTCCAACGATCGTCCTTTGTAATAATAGGTATTGGCTTCTTTAAAGCCTAAGTCTATGGCTCTTTCTAAATCTGCCAAAGCTTCGTTGTACTGTTTCAAACGATATTGACTTACACCACGATAATGATAAGACTCTGCATTTTTAGAATTGAGTTTTATCGCTATTGACAAATCTTCTATCGCCTTTTCTTGGTCCCCTGTTTTAGCTTCAATCACTCCTCGCATGTGATAGGCTGCACCATGCCTTTTATTATAGTAAATAGCCAAATCCAAGTCTTTTACCGCAGCATTGTACCCACGGTTTTCATAGCTGCATTTTGCTCTATAGTAATAAGCATTTGCTTCTTTCTTATCGTGAAAATCTATAAATCTATTTAGGTCCAGCGTACCACTTTTACAGTTACCTGTTTCTATTCGACTGATGCCTCGCATAAATAAAGCTGGAAAAAATTCTGGCTTTAACCGCAAAGCAGCCGTCATAGATGCTAAATTGGCTTTATAATTTTTGGTCTCAAATTCGGCAATACCTTTGTAGTAATATGCTTCAAAACTATTGGGATCTACGTTAATTACTTTGTTTAAATCTTGGATGCCTTTGCTGTAGTCATTCTTTTTAATATAAGCCACTCCTCTAGATTCCAACGCCAGCGTATAATTGGGATCTAAGTCAAGTGCCTTAGAAAAGTAGTTGATCGCCTGATCGTGTTTCCCTAAATTATTCCAAGCAAAGCCACAATTATAAATCGCCTTAATATAATCTGATTTTAAGGCAATGGCTATTTCGTAGTCTTCAATTGCCTTGTAGTACTCTTTGAGTGCCAAATTGGCATTGCCTCTATTGTAATATGCAGAAGCATTATTTGGAAGTAAGGAAATGGATTTATTGTAGGCTGTCAACGCTCGCTCGTACATACCTTTTTCCGAATAATCGTTTCCTTTGTTATAATAAACGTCGCCCTGATACTCCATCGAACGCTGCTCTAATAGAGAATCCAACACATACTCGTCCATTGCCATTGCCCAGGAATTGATAAGACCTGTAAGCAATAATACAAGACTGCTATATTGAAGCAACATTTTCATAGATAGGACAACACGCTGTTTATTAGTGTTCTTTATTGTATTTTTGAAGATTCTTGAAAAGAAAGTTTGTTTGCTTTGGCTGTTAATAAAATTTAGGTGTTGACAGAAATGATCTATATAAACTCATCACAATCAATTGTGATTTCAAACCATTTTTGATTCTCTCAAACAAATATAATTTATATTAGTACTTAATTGACGCATTCAAAGTTGTACAGTCTTGCTTTTTATTAATTAATTAACAAAATAGTGCGAAAAAAATTACAAATTCCACTAGAGACATCTGATTGGTCATTTCTATGTAGTGGGTACAAATACGTAGAAGAACAAATTCAAATTCAATAAAACATTCACAAATAATCAGTTGTCTCATTTTTCACAATAAATAAATACGAATTTCACTGACGCAGAATCTTGCATCTCTACGTGAAAAAACAAATATGATAACCCATGCGTAATGAATTTTTTATTTCTTCTATTGCAATCGTAATTCTTCTTGCTGTTGGTGGATGGTTTTGGCCGCCTCTTTGGGTAGTTCTTGGGTTGTTGTCCCCTATTTTAATATTGGGCTATGTCGATGCTTTTCAACCCAGTCAAAGTATTAGGAGAAATTTTCCAGTCCTTGGACACGGGCGTTATCTGATGGAAAAAATCCGACCAGGTGTTCAACAATATTTCATTGAAACCAATATCAACGGTCGCCCTTTTAATCGCAATGACCGATCGGTTGTTTATCAACGTGCCAAAAAAGTATTGAGCACCAATCCTTTTGGGACAGAAGAAGATGTTTACGAAGAGGGTTATGAATGGCTCAATCATTCTATTGCAGCAAAAGACCACAAGCTTTTAAACCATCATCCGAGGACTAAGGTGGGCGGATCAAATTGTACACAACCTTACGACAGCAGTGTGCTCAATGTGTCGGCTATGAGTTATGGTTCTCTTAGTAAAAATGCAGTACTGGCTTTAAATGGTGGTGCTAAAATTGCACATTTTGGACAAAACACAGGCGAAGGAGGTGTCAGTCAATATCACCTAGAAATGGGTGGAGACTTAATCTATCAGATTGGAACGGGATATTTTGGCTGTCGGGCTGAAGATGGAAGCTTTTCTGCTGATAAATTCAAAAAAACGGTTGAAGCTTCTAGTGTCAAAATGATTGAATTAAAACTTTCACAAGGAGCCAAGCCTGGACATGGAGGAATTTTACCTGCCAAGAAAAATACGCCTGAGATTGCAAAAATTCGTGGTGTAGAACCTGGTAAAGATGTCCTCTCCCCTCCTTTTCACAAAGCATTTAACACACCTGTTGGCTTGTTGGAGTTTATTGATGAACTGAGAGATTTGAGTGGTGGAAGACCTGTTGGATTCAAACTCTGCATTGGCCACAAAAGTGAGTTTATTGCCATTTGTAAAGCAATGATTGCTACTGGGCGGAAGCCCGATTTTATTGCCATAGATGGTGGTGAAGGAGGAACAGGTGCTGCTCCTTTGGAATTTTCGGATTCGGTTGGAATGCCTTTTAGAGAAGGCTTGGCGTTCGCTTATGACGTCCTCAATGGATTTGACCTAAAGAAGGACATCAAGCTGGTGGCTTCTGGTAAAATTGTTACAGGTTTTGATATGTTTAGGGCCTTTGCGTTGGGCGCAGATGTTTGTGCTTCCGCACGAGCAATGATGATGGCGGTTGGTTGTATTCAAGCTCGGATGTGCAATACCAATCACTGTCCAGTTGGGGTGACTACTCAAAATCCTGAACTGATGGCGGGTTTGGTGGTTGCTGATAAAAAACAACGGGTTGCCAATTTTCATACCGAGACCATAACAAGTTTGGTGGAATTATTGGCGGCGGCTGGTTTGGAACATCCCGAACAAATTAGGCGCATCCACGTCAATCAGCGGGTTGACCAACATATTATTATGCGCTATGATGAGGTATTTCCAGAGGTTGTAAAGGGTTGTTTTATCAATGGAGACATTCCCAAAAGATATCAGCGGCCTTTTGCGGAAGCAGTGGCGGAGAGTTTTGTACCGCATGTTTAGACCGCCTGCGGCTTTGGGACCGTGCGCTTCGCTTTCTTTTGGACCGCTGGCTTCTTGCGAAGCTGTGCTTTCGGACCGTGCGCTAAAGCTTACTTTAAGACTGCCTGCGGCTTTGGGACCTGCGCTGTGCTATTAAAAATGAATATTACTTCTGAGATAATGTGTCAATTAACACAAAAAAAGCCAGTACCCATAATGAGTACTGGCTTTTATATTGAAACAATCACTTGATTATTTCACAAAAGACCTTACATATTCTTGATCTCCAGTTTGAATTTTTATGAAGTACATACCACTGTTCAAAGTAGCAACATCTAGTTGTAGGTAAGATTGATTGCTTACTTCTTTTTGCAAAAGAATTTTACCATCGATACCAATTACTTCAACAACGGTTGTTTCTTGCTTGCTTCCCAAATCTATGTTTAGGTAATCGCTCACTGGATTTGGATAAATCGTCATACCGATTTGGGCAATGTCTTCTAAAGCAGAGAAGGTGATGTTTTGGACATCAGAAGTGCGCTCACAACCAAAAGAGTTGGTGACAGAAACGGTATAATCACCGCTTTCGATTACTTCATAAGTTGAGGCAGTCGCTCCGTTTATAGGTGCACCATCTTTGCGCCATTGGTACGAATCGTACTCGTTGGTTAACGTTAAATTGTCACCATCTACCTCAAACTCAAAGGCTTCTATAAGCGGAAGCGATTCGATGATGATGGTATTTTCTCTAGCACAACCATTTGCCGTTGCACCCATCACCTGATACGTACCAACTGCATTGACAACAATGGTCTCTGTATTGGCAGCACCAACAATGGCACCATCGGTTGTGGTCCAAGTATAAGACAAGTCATCCATGTCTTCAGAACCCGCTTCGAGCGTCAATTCGTTGTTGTCGCAATCAACGCCATCTTCTTTCAATTGAGCGGCTACATTAAACTCAGCTATTGCCTCCATATTTATCTGGTCGGTTAAACTAAACATACATCCTTCGACCATGGTATTAACCGTAAGCGTAAATTCTGTAACTGAATTATCAGTAATAACTGGGTTTGTACTGCTCGCATCAGACACTGCCGATGCTGGTTCCCATTGGTAAGTTGCATCGATTATGGCAACTGCATTTAGACTGCCTTCGTCTCCTGAACAAATAATAATCAACTCTTCTAAAATGACATCCGATGATGGAGATTCCACTACGACTATCGTTACCGTTTCTGTTAGTGTCGTTGATTCGCAGTCTGTTGTTCCTGTAGCTGAAAGAGTGTAAGTTGTGGTTTGATTCGGCGTCGCTTGAGTAGCCAAACTGTTTGGGTCCGATAAACCAGTACTTGGACTCCAAGAATAATTTGCATTTCCTGTAGCAATAGGGTTTAGTAAAACCACATCTCCCGAGCAAGTTGTTATTTCGTCGTCGGCCAAAGCAATGGTAAAAGCACCTCCACCTGTATCGGCTAAAAGTTCGACACAATAATCTTCTACCTCACCATATTCAAAAGATCCACAAGAAGCATCTTCTTGCTGATTGGTCCATTGCATAGAAACCCTCATTCGGGTAGAACCAGCTAAGGCATCAGTAGGAACATTAATAGACGCAGTAATTGGATTTTGAATTGGTTCTGTATCCATAACTTTCTCCTCATCGTCAAAGACTCCATTTTGATTAAAGTCTATCCATACATCAAAAACTTCGTTGAAGCTTTGAGCAGGATACCCTGGAGTCAAGGTCATATCATAGTCGCAACCAATATTTAAGTTGATACCTGTCGCTTCATAAAGGACATATCCATCACCTCCACCTGAAGCATTTACATAACCATTGATTTCTACGATATCTATATATTCTTCACTAGAATTTTCTGCACTCAATTCACAATAGGCTAAATCGGTACAAGCACCACAACCAAAAGTAGATACGACTATACTTTCTGAGTAGTCAACAAACAAATCACCACACAATGATTGAATTTGCACTTCGTAAGCAGTACAAGGCATTAAGCTGGGAATTTCAAAAGCAGCAACATCGCCCGTCATATATTCCACCCAGTTTCCTTGTCCCAATTCACTGATTCGAATTAAATAATCATTGGCAACAGCCATTGATGTCCAAGAAACTCCTACGGTATTTTCAGTAGCATTGACAACCATTAAATCTTCAGGATTTTCACAACAACCCTGAGTTGTAAAATCGTAAACAATCGTTTCACTTTGAATGGTGTCACAATCAGACTGCACAAGCAATTGGTAGTCAACACAAAAACCCAACATATTCACTATATCCAATGCAATAAAATTGTTCGTAGTAGACTCGGTCATTATAGTATCTCCATTATTAGAGACCAAGTTGACGCTAAATGTCCCCACAGGATCGAATGTTTCCCAACTAATGCTTGCAAGTCCACCTACAATATCTCCTAGAGTAAAATTATAAGGATTCGGACAGTCGTTTTCTGAGCAATTTCCCATAATCAAATTCAAACTATTGAACACATTGAGCCTTCCGCCAGTAACAGTGATTCCATCTAAAGAAGCATTTGCGTCCACACCCATTAATAAATAATCTCTTACTAAGAGCGCAGCACCAGCAGGATCGGCTTTGGCAAATTCGATAAGCCCATTACAAGGAGCCGCATAAAACAATCCAATGGCTCCTGCCACGTGAGGCGTTGCACCAGAAGTTCCACCAAAACCATCGAAGCCTCCACCGTAAGCAACAGTCCAAGTATCTTGACCGAACGCACCCAAGTCAATGGTTTCTAAACCATAGCCCGCTTGAGTCACTTTTTGATCTTGGCGATTCATATTGGTTACACTAATCATATAATCAGAAGGACAAGCAGTAGGCAAATCACCGAAAGTATCTACGTTTTGATTTCCGTTGATGGTTGCTCCAGCATTTAAAATACCAATTTCACCAAGATCATTATAAAAATTACACCACAAAGGTGCCTCTGACGGTTGACCGCCATCGATACCCCAAGAAGCATTGGTAGCAACAACAAATGCACCTGCTTCACCATTCGTTTCATTATAAATCAAACGTTGTTCATAAGGATAGGCATACGCCGCCAACGCTTGCGCTTCGTCTCCACCACCAACAACCATCATAATTTTCACATTCCAGTTGACACCAGTTACCCCAAAATCATCATTACCAGCCGCTCCAACAATACCACAAACAGGCGTTCCGTGGTCTTCGAAAAAACTACCTTCAATATCATCTGTATCGCTGTAGGAATTCCAACCTTCATAATCATCTACAAACCCATTGTTGTCATCATCTATTCCATTATTAGGCACTTCGGCTGTATTGAACCAAAGTCTTGACGCCAAATCTCCGTGGTCTCTATCAACTCCATCGTCAATCACACAGACCACAATTTCATCACCTTGCGTGGTTGTTCCACCTGTAGTAATGTTCCATGCCAAATCGGCATCAATGTCTGCACCTACGACTCCTCCATTGGAACCATCGTTGATGTATTGCCATTGATTTGAAAATTCAGGGTCATTGGGAATGGTCTGTCTTTTTTCAATAATGTGGTTGTTTTGTGCAATCAATACTTCGGGCATATTTTCTAAAGCACGCAATAATTCTTCGTGAGAAACAACCGTTTGGTCAAATTGAAGCTGCCAGATGTGTAGGCTTTTTGCCACTACTTTCTTAACCCTCAACTGAATTTGATTGCCTTGTTGTTCGTTTGCTTTGTTAACAACAACATCAATAGAAGCATTGGGTAAAATTTTAACCAAAACATCTCCTTGTACAAATAGAGATTCGGCAGCATTTAAGCTTAATCCAGCAATAAACAACAGACTAAAAGTTAGTAGATGTTTCATTTTCATTTGAGTGTAATTTTATTTGTAACCCAAAATTACCAAATAGTTTTTTACTTACTATAAAATTTAAAAAGTCTGTTTGCCAACAAGATAAGACAAAGTAAATAACTAAAATATCAGATAAGTAGGTTAATGAAAATAATCGGATAAAATTTCACATAATGGGTGCTAGAATATTGCTTGTGGAATTCCCGTTAAATAATAACATGGCAAGTGACAATTAACGTTAAATGTCCGTATCTTTGAACATTCTAATTTGAAAGGGATTTATGTTTGAAATTGTTCTTATACTAAAAAAATGGCTTAAGCCCATTGTCTTAATCACGGGAATCGTAGCTGTCTTAACGGCAGGAGTATCGCTTTTATTAGACGATTATTATGAATCGGTTGTAGTGATGTATCCTGCCAATCCGGCACTACTCGATCGATCGATTTTCTCGAAAGATGGACTAGAAAAACCTACTTTTATGTTTGGGTCTAAGGTCGATTTAGATAGGATTCTTTCTTTGGGGAAATCTTCTGAATTGGCGGGTTATGCGGTCAAACAATATGCTCTTTTTGAGCATTATGGAATTAAGCCCGACAGCAAAGATGCCGCTTTTAAAGTAGGGAAGCAATTCAATAAAAATTTCAATATTCAAAAGAATGCAGAAGGCGCCATAGAGGTTGTTTTATTGGATAAAAATCCTCAAAAAGCTGCCGACTGGGTCAACGACTTGGCTTTTAGAATCGACCAAATGAACAAGCAGGTCATCTTTGGCAAAAAAGAAGATCAGATTAAAATTCTAGAAACGGAAGTCAAAAATAAAAGGAGAATTGTTCGGGAACTTACAGATAGTTTGGCAACGATGGTTCAGTCTAGAACCGATACAGTCAGTACGGGCATTGTCAGAACACTTTTAAACGATGCAGTCGAGAATTTCAAACACACTCAAACCAATTACGATCAAAGTACAGCAGTCATCAATCAAGATGTAGAAACAGTCTACTATTTTGAAAGAGCCACACCTGCCGAGCGTAAGTCAAAACCAAAACGGTCTTTTATCGTCTTGGGCGCCACTCTCTTCGCTTTGTTTGTCATGTCGTTGGTGGCGGTCTTCTTAGAGAAATTTCAAGAGTATAAGAATGTTTAGTTTCTTCGACACTTGCATTTGAACTTGATTCTTGCGTTTGAACTTAAAAATTATTGTCTCACATCTAACATGAAGTATTATGCCATTATAGTGGCTGGAGGAAAGGGGTTGCGGATGGGCAGTCCTTTACCGAAACAGTTTTTGGAGGTTGAGGGGACATCCATATTGGAACATACCTTAACAGCATTTTGTGGTGCTTTTGACAATGACATTCAGATCATTCTAGTATTAAACGAGGACTATCTTGGCTATTGGAATGAAATTGCGGGTAATTTCTGTAAAACGAATAATATTCAAATAACTACTGGTGGGCAAAGTCGTTTTCATTCTGTAAAAAATGGTCTTGCCTTGGTAAAACAAGAAGAAAGTATTGTTGGGATTCACGATGCGGTTCGTCCCTTGGTTACAAAAGCCTTTCTTCAAAATATTTATAAAATTGCAGAGACCAAACATGCGGTCATTCCTTCGCTTCCGCTCCAAAGCTCCATTAGACAGATTCTCTCTTCTACTGAAAACAAAGCCGTTGACCGCAGCCTCTTTCGCATCATTCAAACACCTCAATGTTTTTATTTCCCTTTATTAAAAGCAGCCTTTTCACAAGCGTATTTACCTGATTTTACAGACGATGCTTCTGTCGTTGAACGTTGGGGACATGCCATTCATCTTACCGATGGTATTGAGGAAAACATTAAAATTACAACACCTAGTGATTTGTTATTGATGAAGGTTTTGTTGAAAAACATTTAAGATACGATGAGCATGTAATCCCAATCCATAGTAAAAATCCATACATCGCATCAGGCTGGTGCGCCAGTCCGATGAAGGCTGATGCTACGTATATTAATCGGGGCGCTGGCACTTTTTTACATCCGCATTCTAACTATGGATTGGTATAATAAGTTCGTGGAATTCTAGGATGAACAAAATTTCACCCTACACTTCCGCCACATTGCGGTTCTGCAACGCCAACAATCCTTGGTAAATGCCTCCACTGATTTCCGACAATTCGTCGTGGGTGCCCGACTCTACAATTTGTCCTTCGTCGATGACAAAAATTTGATCGACGTTGCGGATGGTAGACAAACGGTGGGCAATGATGAGACTGGTTCTGTTTTGCATTAATTTATCTAGTGCATCTTGTACCAACTTTTCTGATTCGGAGTCGAGCGAACTGGTTGCTTCGTCTAATATGAGAATGGCTGGGTTTTTAAGAATGGCTCTGGCAATGGCCACACGCTGACGCTGACCACCAGACAATTTAATGCCTCGCTCTCCAACAATGGTTTCTAATTGTTCTGGGAACTGACTGATGAATTCCCAAGCATTGGCTTGTTTGGCTGCCGCCAAGATTTCTTCTTTAGAAGCTTCTGGGCGACCGTAGCTGATATTCTCGGCAATGGTTCCTCCAAAAAGAATGACCTCTTGTGGTACAAAAGCCATATTGCTCCTTAGGGTTCTTGTTTCCATATCCTTTACAGAACTGCCATCTACTTTAATGTCGCCTTTCTGAATGTCATAAAAGCGCATGAGCAATTGAATAACCGTAGATTTTCCAGCACCACTGGGACCAACTAAAGCTATTTTTTCTCCAGGTTTTATATTAAAGCTGATCCCTTTTAAAACATCAATATCGGGTCGGGTCGGATAATTAAAGTGTACCTTTTCATAGGTAATCTCCCCCTCAATACTTGGCGTTTTTAAAGACTTAGTCGTATCCAAATCTATTTCACCCTTTAAAGCCAATATTTCTCTAAGGCGTTCTGTTGCGCCCAGTGCACCTACAATTTCAGGATAAAAATTTCCCAAACCTGCAATAGAGCCACCAATGATAAACGTATAAGTAACAAAAGAAACCAGCTTACCAGTCGTCATATCATCGCTTCCATTTTGTACCATAACGACTCCCTGATAAATAAGGAATAAGAGCGCCCCAAACAAAATAGTTACAATAAAAGAAGCAAAAGCGGCTCGACCACGAGCATATTTCAACGCCACTTTAACCACTTTATTCATAGCAGTATTGTATTTCCCAATTTCGACCCACTCCATAACGAAAGCCTTAACCACAGAAATGTTGGTTAGGGACTCACTCAATAGAGAATTGGAATCGGCTTGCTCCTTTTGGCGTTCCTTAGACAGTTTGCGAATGTAGCGACCAAAGAAAATGGCGCAGACCATAACCACAGGAATGGTCGCCAACATAATGAGCGACAACTTAGGGGTTAAGATGACTAAAAAGGAGATTCCAACCACCAAAATAATGAGTTGGCGTAAAAATTCGGCAAGCACGATGGAAAAAATGCTGTATAGTTTTTCTACATCGGCTGTCAAACGACTGATTAGATCACCCGTTTTGTTTTCTTCAAAAAAAGTAATGGGCAAAGACATCAGTTTGTGGTACAATGCTCGACGGATGTCTGCCGTCCCTTTTTCACTCACCCGAGCAAAAAGAACCACTCTAAAGAAGGAGACAAAGCCTTGTATGAATAGAACTCCTATGATAAAAAAGCCTATTAGTGAAAGGTTTATGGGAATTTTCTTGTCTATGAAAGTCGTATCGCCCAAAGAGAAGCTAATTTCATAAAACTCTTTTCCTTCTGCAATATCTACCATCAAGCCAATTAAAAATGGAAAGACCATAAAAACCAGGCTCGATATAAAAAGCAATACCAGTCCCCAAATAAAGGACCATTTGTAGGGAGCAATGAATCGCATAATTCCCCACAATTCCTTTAGACCTTGTCGGTTTAATTTGCGTTTTTCTTTATCTTCTGTAAGATTCTTTGTTTCTGACATATTATTGCTACTGGAGCATTCGTTTATCAATAGCTGTTTTTTGCGACACAAAGGTAGCAGCTTATTCTTTACCTTTGTCGTTTTACAGTAAGAAAGCGCTACTCGTTAAAGAGCGCAACAAGAGATATAACCCTAAATAATTGGCAATTGTTTTAAGGTTTGTGCCTTGTTGATTAAACGTAACAAGTTTATGAAATCTTCTTGTAGGGGTAATTCATGAATTACCCCTACAAGAAGATTTCATAAATTAAACACAGCAGACAGATAAAATGGACCACAAATATATTTATTTCGCTTTCTGCACATTGGCTATAAGCGGCCTAATGATGCTTTCGTCTTGTGACAAGGATGTCATTACAACTGACCCTGATGTAATGCTGGGTTTTTCAACAGACACCATTACTTTCGATACGGTATTTGTCAGTTTGGGTTCTACCACCAAGCAGTTTAAAGTGTACAACGAGGAGCTTCAGAAAGTCAATATCGCAAATTTGCAGTTGGCAGGTGGAAGCAATTCGCCTTTTCGCTTAAATGTAGATGGAATACCAGGAAATAATTTTAAAGATGTTGAGCTCTTGGCAGAAGACAGTTTGTATGTTTTTGTAGAAGTAACCATCGATCCAACCGACGCCAACATGCCTTTTATTGTAGAAGACTCTATTCTTTTTACCATCAATGGCAATGAGCAAGTCATACAATTGGTGGCGTATGGGCAGAATGCGGTCATCTTAAACAATGTGTCTGTTTGCGATGAAACCTTTACCAGCGATTTGCCTTATGTGTTTTTCAATCTCGTTTTTGTCCCCGAAGATTGTTTCTTGAACATTGAAGAAGGAACCGAAATTTTTGTGCATCGTAGGGCTCGTTTTATTATAGAAGGAAACCTAAATATTAATGGAACAGCCCAAAATCAAGTACAATTTCAAGGAGACCGACTGGAGTCTTTCTTTCAAGAACTCTCGGCTCAGTGGACAGGTATTGAATTGCTGAGGGGGAGCGAGGCGACTGTCAATCATGCCTTTATTCGGAATGGCGTATATGGATTCGTGATGGGCTCTATTCTTTCAGACAGCGTCAGCTTGAGTGATTTTACGGCTGAAAATGCGCCTTTATTGACCATCAACAACAGCATCATACAGAATTGTTTCTTATCGGGCATTTCGTCTTTCTTTGGTAATGTCATTGCCACCAACACCTTGATTCATACTTGTGGTGAAAATAATTTTCAGGCTGGATTTGGTGGCGATTATCAGTTTTATCACAGTACGCTTGCCAATTATGGCAGCAGCAGCCTTACACATAGAGATCCTATTGTAAGCGTAACCAATGCCATTCAAGTTCAAGAAGATGAAAATACGATTGTCATACAAAGTAGACCTGCTTCGGTATTGTTTGTCAACAGCATTATTCACGGAGATGCCGAAGAGGAAATTGCCATTGCGGCGGTAGAAGGACAGGCTACGATTGCCAGTTTGTTTGACCATTGCTTGATTTCTACGATGCTGGATACCAGTTTACTTATTTTTGACAACTGTATATTCAATCCTTTAAGACAAGATACTTTATTTGTGGATCGAAGAGCATGGGATTATCATTTACATCCATTGTCGCCGGCAATAGATGGAGCGCTGCCTACTATTATTGAAACGGATTTGGAAGGCAATATGAGGACTGGTGAAGGAGCAGATATTGGGTGCTATGAATTTCAGTGATGGACGGTGGACGGTGGACGGTGGACGGTGGACGGTGGACGGTGGACGGTGTTTAAGGAAAACATATTACCCAACTTGGCATACTTTATTTGAATACTCCCATTTTATTAAAATAAATAACAATACGAGATTCTACTAAAAAAGGGCACATTCCATCTTTTTACAAGATAGAATGTGCCCTTAGTCTTTTAACAATTTTATAAAAGCCGCAGCTAAAAATTACTCTTCAGACAATTTAGACAATAAGTCTTCCAATTCGTACTCATCACCCTCGACGTATCCAGTGTGTTGGAAAACGACATTCCCTTTGGCATCTACGACCATTGTAAAAGGAACAGTCTGGAAATTTAAGGCACGTTTCAAATCTTCGTTGACATCTAACAATACGGTATATTCCCAACCAGTACCATTAACGTATGTTTGAACACGCCCCGTACTTCTTTGATCATCAATGCTTACAGCCACCAACTCCATATCGTAGTCCTCCTGCCAATCAGCATAGTATTCATTGATGTTGTTTAACTCCTCTTTACAAGGAATACACCAAGTCGCCCAAAAACTAAATACGGTGATTTTACCATTGTCGGCATAATCGGCAAAGTTAACCGTTTCACCCTCTAAGGTTTTCAAGTTCACATCGGGGAGTTCGGTTTCTGATTGAGCAAATACGCCTGCACTTAACAGAAAACAACAAAGTAATAATAACTTATTCATATTTTTATTTATTTTCAATTCGATTCTTGGTTATAAGTAGTCTGATAAACATAAGCTGACTAGTTAATTCCCTAAAGATAAACTTTAGAATGCTTTATAAATGACAAAGTTTAATCAAAAGCCTTACTATTTTTACATTTTTATTAAAAGAGCAAACCTACGAAGTATGATATTTTCATATCTCAATGCTAAACTTTAAAAAACAATTGGTTTGATTTTTGATTTTCAAAGATAAAAAAACACCTTATGCGTTTTATTATTACCGCCCTGATTTGTCTACTATGTCTCGTTTCTGACGTACTCCATGCACAACAATCCAATAACAGTCCTGGACGTTTCTCTGGAGATTTGCAATTTAATGGAAGAACTTATAGAACTGATTCAGCTCTGATAAAACTCTATGACGATATTGGTCGTACCAATCCTTTTGCTTCTCCTCTTTATGAAAGCCTCAAAAGCTCTGCAGATATTTGGCTGGGTTTGAGTTATAGTAAAGATGGACTCGACGTTGGCTTGCGCTTTGATTCCTTTAACAACAGTGGTATTTTTAGCGGTGGTAGTGCTGCGGCAAATGGTTCGGGAATAGGTATGTGGTATGTTCGAAAGAAGCTGGACAAATTTACTATGCAGGTTGGATACATTTATGACCAGTTTGGTAGCGGAACAACTTTTCGTTCTTATGAAAACAGAGGGCTCGCCATTGACAATCCATTGGTTGGACTTTGGGCTCGTTATGATTTTACCGATAACTTCTTTATAAAAAGTTTTACGGGCAAGCAAAAAAACGTTGCGGCTTTTATAAGTCCCGATGCCCGTTTTATGAATCTTTATGATCCATTTATTAAAGGAATTAATGCAGAAGGGTATTTTAAAGTAGCTAAAAAAACAACCTTTGCACCAGGCGCTTCATTGGTGAACAGAACCATTGACAACAATGAAATGAACCGCATTGCAGCAGAAATAAATCAACTAGAACTTAAAAACCGTTTTATTCCTAATTACAACACCTTTGCCTGGTCTGCTTATTCGACCATTAATGTTGGGCGATTCAATGCCTATGTAGAATATGCGGGTAAATCAGAAGATGTCTTACGTAATCTTGATTCGCAATTGTATAATGGAACAGGTAAAGTTTTGTTTGGCAGCTTAACTTATTCTCAAAAAGGCTTTGGTATTACGGCACAAGCTAAAAAGATACAAAACTTTGATTTTAGAACTTCACCCAATGCGGTAGCTACTGGAAGCAATGGAACCATTCCCGGTCTTTTAAACTTTCTGCCTCCACAAACACGCCAAAATTCTTTGCGGTTACCAGCACGTTATGCTTCTAATACACAAGTTATTGATGAATTAGCGATTCAGGTAGATTTTACCTTTACACCCAAAAAAGGGTTGACCTTTAACGGTAATTTCTCGAACGTGGTGAGCGGTGACAACCTTTTTCCATCGGGTAGTTCTAAAAAAGAATTGTTGTTTAGAGAATATTATTTAGATGCCGAAATTAGAAAACGCAAGTCGCCCCTTAAAGCTTTGGTTGGTATTCAGCTGATAGACTATAATATTGAAGTTTTACTAGAAAAACCTGGAGATGGTCTTGTAAATACCCTGACTCCATTTGTAGAGTTGATTTATAAAATTGATCGTAAAAAATCTGTTCGTGCCGAATTGCAATATATGTTGACAAAAAGGGATTATCGCCTATTAGGCAAAAACGATCCCAAGCCAGAGAAAGAACAAGATTTTGGAGACTTTGCCTTTGGATTGATAGAATTTAACATTGCCCCAAATTATTCCTTTTCGGTGTCTGACATGTACAATGTTCCATTCAACATTCATTTCTACGACGTTTCCATCTTTTATACCAACAAAGCCAATCGCTTTGGATTCGGATATGCTCGTCAGCCCGATGGCATTGTTTGTACAGGTGGTGTTTGCCGATTTGAAAGTGCTTTTAGTGGATTTAAAGCATCTATTACTTCTAGTTTTTAATGGGTTTTTTGCTTGGTGCTTGGTGCTCGATGTCTTTGGTACTTTTTGTTTAATTGCTTGGTGTTTTTAAGTGTAATAAAATTTAGGATTAGTCCTTAATTTTATCAAGCTCAAAAACATCGTGCATCAAGCTTCTAGCATCGAACAAAGAACACCGAACAAAAAACACCCTATCTTTGCTCCAAACTAAAGCATAAAGAATGCCTACGGCAATACAAGTATTGAGCAAGTATTGGGGTTATGATGAATTCCGACCTTTACAAGATGAAATCATTGCCTCGGTTATAGCAGGTAAGGATGTGCTTGCCTTGATGCCTACGGGTGGTGGAAAATCCATTTGTTTTCAGATTCCTGCTTTGATGCAAGACGGTATTTGTATCGTCATTTCTCCCCTTATTGCTTTAATGAAAGATCAAGTTCAACAATTGGTCAAAAGAGGTATTAAAGCGGAAGCGATTTATTCGGGCATGCATTTTCGTGAGGTAGAAGATACCTTAAATAGATGTGTTTTTGGTGGGGTAAAACTACTTTATATTTCACCAGAAAGATTGGGTACCGAGTCGTTTAGAGAACGGCTTTTTCAAATGAATGTGAGTATGATTGCCGTTGATGAAGCACATTGTATTTCACAATGGGGCTATGACTTCCGCCCTGCCTATCTACAAATTCCTAAAATCAAAGAATGGGTCGGCGACCACATTCCTTTTATTGCGCTGACTGCAACGGCAACCCCTTTTGTCAAAGAAGACATACTGGATAAACTCGAACTCAAAGAGGCGGTTGTTTATGTCAAGAGTTTTGAGCGTGAAAACTTGTCTTACTCCCTTAGGTATGTAGAAGACAAATTGGGGCGATTGCTGAATATTTTCCAAGGGTCTCAAGAAACGGGCATTGTTTATGTTCGCAGTCGCAGAGGGACAGAACAAATTGCAGAATTTTTACAAAAAAATGGGCTCTCTGCTGATTTTTACCATGCTGGTTTGGCGTCTGATGAGCGTTCTCAAAAACAACAAGATTGGATAGACGATAAAATCCAAATTATGTCTTGCACCAATGCTTTTGGGATGGGAATAGACAAAGCAGATGTTCGCACGGTTGTCCACATTAACTTACCTGAAAGCTTAGAAGAATACTATCAAGAAGCTGGTCGAGCTGGAAGAGATGGTACTGCGGCGGAAGCCATTTTACTCTATAAAGAAGGCGACGGAGAACGCTTGATTAAGAACTTTGAGCAATCTATGCCGACTTTAGCAATGGTCAGAGAAGTTTATCACGCTTTGGGTAATTATTTGGGTATTGCCTATGAAGCTGGCTTTGGGCAAAGCATCGACTATGATTTGGTAAAATTTGCTGGAACCTATAAAATTTCGGTCATTCAGGTATACAATGCTCTTAGAATTTTAGCACAAGAATCCTATATTAGTTTGACAGAAGGTTTCTTAAGACCCTCAAAGGTTTTTATTCGATTGGATAGACCACAGTTGGAATATTTCTTGGATTACAATGTAGAATACGAACCCATATTAAAAAGCATTCTGCGTACGTATGAAGGAATTATGGATGAGTTCCGTTATATAAAAGAGGAGCAAATTGCCCAGATGATTGGCAAGACCGTTTCGGAAGTTTTGTTAGAGCTAGAAAAACTACAGCAGTTTGATGTCCTCTTATTTGAGGCACGCAGCGATTCGCCTAAAGTGAGTTTTTTAACGCCTAGATTAACCAAAGAGAACCTTCGATTGGATGCAGAAAAATATTTGTTCCGTAGAAATGTGAGGCGAAACAACATTCAAGCAATGATAGATTTTGCGGAAAAAAGGGAGGTCTGTAGAAGTCGTATGTTGCTAAAATACTTTGGCGAAGAGGCAGGTAAAGACTGTGGTGTTTGCGATTATTGCCTACATCATCCCAGCAAACAGCAACTGGATCAAACAGCCAAATGGACTTTCAGGAATCAAATCAAAGAACTGCTACAAAACGCCCCTTCTAACTTTGAACAATTGGTTGCCAATTTTCACGAATCAGATACCGAAGAAAGCATTGCACTTATTCGGCAGATGATGGAAGAAGGCGAGATTCAATTAGGAGATAATGATTTATTATATTGGCATAAAATTTAATCAAAAGGATGTTGAGCTATGAATAGTTGAGCGCTTTTGTTCACTCACTAATGAGCTTGTTCAAATAATCTATATCTGGCAGTCCATTTATTTTGGCGAATAAAAACACATCATCTGCATTGATAAAAACGACGACTTTATCCATATTCCCTTTTTTGTCAAAAATTCCACTAATGTGAATTTTAGCCTCAGGCGTTTCAACAACTATCAACTCTTCGCCACCATTTCTATTTATTTTTCGATCAAACTTTTTTTGAAAGTGCTTTACCCTACTATCCGACAAATCGGTATTTGTTAAGACAAACAAAGAGACGTTGCCCAAAGATTTCAATAGTTTTTTTTCTTCGTAATTTTCGTTCTTGTCTATAAAAAAAGAAAAAACATCAAAGGTAAAAGCGGGAATCCACAGTCGGAATTTATGACTCTTTTTTTCTTCCACTTCCGCTTTCTCAACGACTTCTTCGGTGGTTGTTTCAGCTCCATTAAAAACGGATTGAGAGAAACCATTGATAAAGCAACTACAAAATATTAAAGTTAAAAATATTTTTTTCATTGGAGTAGGTTTAAAAAACACCTGCTGATTTTATTAACAACCAACAGGCGTATTATAAAAATTACGTTAAACTAAAGACGAGGGAATTTTATAAAGGTTCGACAAGAGATCTTAATCTTCAATCTCCTCCAAATATTCCAAACCGTCTACCTCTACTTTATCGGCTATACTAGAGATTTTATTCAAATCGATATCGCCAACAATACTCATAAAAACAAAGGTGTCTTCGGTTCCAACGACCATCAATAACTCATTGATGATTCCGCCAGCTCCCTCTTTTATCAAAAAGCGCACATTGCTTGCTTCACTTTTTATGGTCATCAGTTCTTCATAAAAATTACTGGGAATTTTTTTGTTGATTTTCTGATAGAGCGATTGTGGATCATACGACCAACTTGATTTCGGCTTAAAGCTTTCTGCTGTTTCATCGCTTTCTGGGCTGTACACCAATATGCGAATTCCTTTTAGGTTCTGAATAACCTCCAAGGCTTCCGCCTCGTCTTCATCTTCTACATCTAATCGAGCGATGAGCTCAAACATTTTTGAAGCTATATAAACGGTGGTAAAATCGTCTTCATCAGCATAATCTTCAAAGAAGTTGACCACCTTAGAGGTCGTTGATTGTGCTTGGACATTGTTTCCTATTAAAAAGAAGGTCATGGCAATGAACAGCAATCCTACTATTTTACTTGATAATTTATTCATGATTAAAAATTATTTTTTGTGGGTTAATGGTCAAAAGGAATGAAACAATTGTTTGAATAAATTAAGCGCTCTATTTATAAAAACAATCCTGGTTCGTCAACACGATTCACTCACTAAAAATTTATTTTATGATGTCTATTTTCCGAATATTCTTAACTGGTCTCAGTTTTTTCTTCGACTGTCTCATCGTTTTATTAATGGACTTAAAACTTGCCTTGGTCATCTGTAATGCCTCGTTTGGGTCCGTAATCTGAATGGTGTTTCCATTGCGTTCAATGGTCATTAAAATTTCTGTATTAGATGGACGCATCATATAAACCAGACTACCTCCTACAATCAAAATCGCAGCGGCAACCGATGTAAAATTCAGATACAAATACCTAAGTTTTGATACTGCTTTCTTTGGCTGTTCTTTTGCTATTCTAGTATTTAATTGTTGATCAAAGTCGGCAGAGGGAATATTGATTTTTTGTTCTTTACTTAAAAAAGCAAAGTAATTTTTGTCGGCATCGTATTTAGATGGCAAATCGTGGGTGTTTAGAAAAAACGCTTTTAACTGATTTTCTTCCTCCAAAGAAGTATTGCCTTCCCAAAACTTCTCCAACAATAAGTCTATTTGATTAAAGTCCATAATTCACTACTTTTTCCAATTCGGTGCGCATAAATTTTCTTGCACGATGAATGTTTACTTTTACCGAATCCATAGATATTTCCAAGATTTCCGCAATTTCCTTATAACTGTACGCTTCTACTTCTCTGAGTTGAAAAACCATTCGTTGTTGTTCTGGCAAGCGATTCATAATTGCTTCCAACAGCTCCATTTCATTCTTTTGCTCAGTCACTTTATCGGGAGCCGCTCCTTTGTCCATCATATCTATTCCATCGGCAACAATACCTACATAAGAACGTGCTCCTCGAAAATGATCGATGCACAGGTTTTTTACCATACGCATAGTCCAAGCTTCTAAATTGCGCACCTCAGCCAACTGCTTCCTAGACTTCCACAATTTCACATAAGCGTCTTGAACCAAGTCTTCCGCCAACTCTTTATTGGCAACCACACTGAGAGCAAAGCGAAACAGCTTATTTTTTAGTGGCAATATTTTATGTTGAAACTCGTCCATATTTTTTATTCGGTCACAAGACGGGTTGAGTCGCCATTTTGTTACAGCAACTTACAAAAAAAGTTTTTCTAAACCAATTATCACTACTCCTTTGAGGATATACCAGTTTGAAAAGATTGCCATATAAATACGACAATTCTCCACATAAAACGCTTATGAAAAATGTCCTTATCTTTGCAATCTTATAATTAATAAAAAAAACAATTAGATATGGCATCTACTTCTGATATTAAAAATGGGAAAGTGCTTGAAATGGATAACAATCTGTGGCAAATCACTGAATTCCAACATGTTAAACCTGGAAAGGGAGCAGCTTTTGTTAGAACTAAAATTAAAAACCTCCTTACAGGCAAAGTATTGGATAAAACCATCCCTGCTGGGCATAAAATCACCTTTGCAAGAGTTGAACGCAGACCATTTCAGTTTTTATACAAAGACGATATGGGATACAACTTTATGAACAATGAAACTTTTGAACAAGTAGCACTGCCAGAAACACTTGTCAATGCGCCACAATTCTTAAAAGAAGGGGAAGCAATTACCATTTTATACCACGCAGAAAAAGAACAAGCACTCATCTGTGAACTGCCTCAGTTTGTTGAGTTGACCATTACTTTTTCTGAACCAGGTGTAAGAGGAGACAGTTCTTCTAGTAATGTAACCAAACCTGCTACTCTAGAAACAGGTGCAACCATTAATGTTCCTTTGTTTGTCAATGAAGGGGAAAAAATAAAATTAGATACGACCACTGGTCAATACTTAGAAAGAGTAAAATCTTAGCAGATTTTCTGATACATCATATAGTTCTAGACATTCTAAAGGTGAGTACAATCTCAATACTCAAATCTAGTGTCTAGTATTATAGTACATCATCTATCATTTCTATTTCTCTAAAAATTCAATAAATAAATCTCTATGGAATACAAAGAAATACAAGATTTAATCAAGTTGGTGAGCAAGCATGACTTGGGAGAAGTCCGAATACAAGACGAGAACTTCAAAATCACCATACGAAACAAGGATTACAACAAAAGCATGCCCCTTGTTTCTCAAGCAATTGCTCCTGCAAGTTTGATTTCGGCACCACCAATGAGTGTATTGCCTGCAACTCCAGCTGAAGCAACTCCAGCTACACCTGCTGTTGAACAAAACAGTGAAAAGACCACTCCAGCTGCAGAGCAAGATGCCAATTTAATTACGTTCAAATCACCGATGATTGGCACTTTTTATCGCTCTCCTTCACCCGATAAACCTCCCTTTGTAAAAGTAGGCGATGTCATTGCTGTCGGTCAAGTACTTTGTACCGTAGAGGCCATGAAATTATTTAACGAGATCGAAAGTGAGGTGAGTGGTAAAATTGTAAAGGTATTGGCTGAAAATTCTGGTCCAGTTGAATACGATACTCCACTGTTCTTAATAGAACCCAACTAAATTTCAATTTTTAAAAAACACGAATTCTGGCTTACTAGATTTCGAGACATAGAAGTTATTTTAAGTTGTTGTAAAATTGTCCTTAAAACCAAAAGTGTTTTGTGCATTTAAGAACAGCTTAAAGTGGCTTTAATATGTATAAAATTAAAGAATGATGGTGTTAAAAACCATCCTCCTCTTCAATATTTTACTCCACCAAAATCTCGATTTTTTGAAACCTCAAAGTTCAGAAATTCAATTAAATAAATAGAACTTGTTTAAAAAAATTCTCATAGCCAACCGAGGGGAAATTGCTCTTAGAGTCATTAGAACCTGTAAAGAAATGGGGGTTGGTACAGTAGCTGTTTATTCTACTGCCGATTCCGAAAGCCTCCACGTTCGCTTTGCCGATGAAGCCGTTTGTATCGGTCCTCCTCCTAGTAACTTGTCTTACCTCAATATGGCAAATATTATGGCAGCGGCCGAAATCACCAATGCCGATGCCATTCATCCTGGTTACGGTTTCTTGGCAGAAAATGCCGACTTTGCCGAACTTTGCCAAGAATACAAAATCAAATTTATTGGTCCTACACCCGAAATGATTCGTGGCATGGGCGATAAAGTGACTGCCAAAGACACTATGAAAGCTGCCAAAGTACCTGTCATTCCTGGAAGTGATGGCTTGGTAGAAAGTGTTGCCGAAGGAGAAAAAATTGCAAAAGACATTGGTTTTCCGGTTATCATTAAAGCAACTGCTGGTGGTGGTGGTAAAGGAATGCGTATCGTTAGAAGCATCGAAGAATTTGAACCGATGTGGGACAGTGCTCGACAAGAAGCTGGTGCTTCTTTTGGCAACGATGGCATCTATATTGAAAAATTCATTGAAGAGCCTCGCCATATAGAAATCCAAATCATTGGTGATCAATATGGGAAAGCTTGTCACCTTTCTGAAAGAGATTGCTCCATTCAAAGAAGGCACCAAAAATTATTGGAGGAAGCGCCTTCTCCTTTTATGACCGATGATCTGCGTAAACGTATGGGAGATGCGGCAATCAAAGCGGCAAAATCCATCAAATATGAAGGGGTTGGTACCGTTGAGTTTTTGGTTGATAAAAACAGAGACTTCTACTTTATGGAAATGAACACCAGAATTCAGGTGGAACATCCCGTTACCGAAGAAGTAACCAACTTTGACTTAATCCGTGAGCAAATCAAAATTGCCGCAGGTGTTCCGCTTTCTGGTGAGTCTTATTTCCCAACAGGACATGCAATAGAATGTCGAATCAATGCCGAGGATCCTTATAAAAACTTCAGACCTTGTCCTGGTAAAATTGTTCAGCTTCATACCTCTAAAGGTTTGGGCGTTCGGGTAGACAGTCACGTTTATGCTGGCTATACCATTCCGCCCAATTATGATTCTATGATTGCCAAAATCATTGTAAAAGCCCCAACCAGAGAAGAAGCCATCGCTCGTATGCGTAGGGCACTGGATGAGTTCATTATCGAAGGAATAGAAACCACCATTCCTTTCCACAAAAAACTAATGACCAACCAACAATTCATTGATGGTAATTTTACTACAGACTTTATCAATCATTTTAGTTTAGAAGAAGACTAACTTTTATTATTGCGCAATAATTTTTTATTGGAACTTTTTATTAAAAATTTCAGTAAAACAAGATATATTTTATTGCTTCCAAAAAAACAGGAATGGATACCCATACAACTTTACATAAGGCTGCCTCCATAAGCCTTCTCAAAGACCACGAAGGTGAGACCGTACTTTTACAAGGATGGCTTCACAACAGTCGCTCGGGAAAAGGATTGTACTTTTTTGAAATGAGAGACGGCAGTGGTTTTTGCCAATGTGTTATTGACCAAAGCAATGTTTCTGAAACGGTTTTTGAAACGGCTGGAACGGTTAACAATAAAATTTCTAGTTCAATAAAAATTACGGGCAAGGTCGTAAAAGACGAACGTCAAGTGGGCGGTTATGAAATTCAAGTAACCGATTTGGAAATTGTCCAGCTCGTTGAAGATTACCCTATTTCTAATAAAGCACACGGTATTGAATTTTTAATGAATCAAAGACATCTTTGGTTGCGTTCAAAAAAACAATGGGCGGTCCTCCGTATTAGAAGTCGTGTAAAATTTACCATTCATAAATTCTTCCAAGAAAAAGGTTTTATCCAAGCAGATTCTCCCATTTTTACGGGCAACGCTTGTGAGGGAACGACGACTTTGTTTGAAACAGAGTTTTATGGTGAAACGGCTTACCTTTCTCAATCGGGTCAATTGTACGCAGAAGCAACGGCTATGGCTATGGGTAAGGTCTACACCTTTGGTCCTACTTTCCGTGCCGAAAAATCTAAGACCCGTCGCCATTTATCTGAGTTTTGGATGATAGAGCCCGAAATGGCTTACTACGATTTGGATATGGATATGGAGTTGATAGAAGAATTTCTACGATACGTCGTTTTGGATATCTACGAAAACTATCGCCCAGAATTAGAAATTTTAGAAAGAGATTTAAAACTGTTTGAAAACATTCATAAGCCTTTCCCTAAAATAACTTACGACGATGCCATTAAGATTTTAAAAGGTGAGTTGGATGTGGATGGTAGAAATGCCATTGATGTGTTGAAGCAAGATTTAGAGGAGGTTAAGGTCCGTAAGGCGGAATGTGAGAAAGACATTGCTGAACGGGAAGCCTTGATTGCTGCGGGTGGTATGAAAAAAGGGAAGATCAATTTTAACAAAAATAAAATTGACCAACTCAAAAACGAAATCAAGCAGTTAGAAGAAAAAGAAAGAAACATTCCACAATGGTTGGATTCTGCTAAAAACTTTACCCACGGAGAAGATTTGGGTGGTTCCGATGAAACGGTCATTACTCGTTTGTTTGATACACCTGTGATGGTTTACAAATGGCCAAAAGACATCAAAGCGTTCTATATGAAGCGTGATGAGGAAGACGACAACTATGTCAAAGGAGTTGATTGTTTGGCTCCTGAAGGTTTTGGTGAAATTGTAGGTGGTGCCGAACGTGAGGACAATCTTGATTTGTTAATAGAACGCATCAAACACCACGATTTGCCAATGGAAGAATTTGAGTGGTATTGCGATTTGCGTCGCTTTGGTTCTGTCCCACACGCAGGTTTTGGTCTTGGTTTCGAGCGATTGATTATGTGGCTCACCAATGTGGCTCACATCAGAGAAACCATTCCGTTCCCAAGGTATTACGGCAGGTTATTGCCTTAATAGGTTACGAATAAATAAATCACAAAAAGAGTTTAGCGATTGGAAAATTCAATGGTTAAACTCTTTTTTTATATCTATACAAAGTGACATCAATATTCTGGGATGTCGAGATATTGAGACAAAGAAAGTCCCTATGCCTTGCATTCGCTTAATCTAGGTCTTACTTTACAGTTAATCACTTAAAAAATTTATAGTACTATGTCAAATTTAATGAATGAGGTTTTTAGACATCTTAACGACGATGTTATCGTACAACTGTCTAAGCAATTAGGAGCACAAGATCCAAATCAAGTAAAAAGAGCCGCACAAGGCATCTCTGAACTTCTGTTGAATGCGATTGCCAATAACGCTAATGATTCACAAAATGGTGGTGGTTTATTCGGAGCGATTAAAAAAGACCATGATGGTGGTATTCTTGGAAATCTTATGAATGTACTTGGAGGACAGCAACAAGTGCAAAATCCTAGTACGATGAATGGTGCTGGTATCATAAATCACTTATTGGGAAAACGTCAATTGGAAGCCGCACAGGTCATACAACAAATGAGTGGATTGGATATATTCAAATCTGGTGTATTGATGCAGTTAATCGCTCCAGTTATTATGGGTGTGGTAGGACAAAAACAAAAGTCAAATGGGCTTGATCTTGGTGGTCTTGCAAAAATCTTGACAGGAGGTGTTCAACAGCAGCAGCAGCAAGGAAACGGACAAGGTGGTCAAATGGGAGGTGTTCTTGGAAAACTTCTAGATATGGATGGTGATGGTAGTATGATGGACGATCTTCTTGACATCGGAATGAAAATGTTGAAGAAGTAATAAATCTAAAAGACTTCGTATGTGTTTGAACACAATGAGTTTGGTACGATATAAAAAAAGACTATTCTTATGGAATGGTCTTTTTTAAGTTATGGATGCGGTATGATTACAGTCACATCCTAACAAGTAAAACATACAATATCATTGTAGTAATGTGTATTGTGCTGCTATAATGATATTCCAAATTTACCCCACCAGACAACATATAACAACTTTAAAATAAAGCTAATTGACGTATCTTTCCGGTCTATATAAAGGAGAAAACTATGGAAGGCAATAAAGTGCTACATTATATTAAAAACATACTAGAAAACATCCCAACTGACTGGTTGAATTTAACCACCCATCGACTGGATATTTACAAGGAAGAATTGGCGAAAACTCTGTTCTTAGAACAGTTTGAAATTTTATACCACAACGACAATTGGGAATCATCGGCGCTCAATGAATTGCCTACTGCTTACGACTATATTCGATTGGGTCATCCTTTGTCTTGTATATTAGAATGGGCTGTGGCTAAGTTAAATAACTTGAAGCCCAACAATGTCATCAGTTTTTCCTCTAAGACGATGCCTATTTTGGCAATTCTAAGAAAAAATTCATTAGACAATAAAGACACCCAAATCATTTATACTGGAAACTTGCCAAATTCTTTTGAACTTGATGTACTAAGAAATATTTATGGTTACACATTTGAGTTAACAAAGGTTGAAAATGCATCAGCTGTTTCTACTTTTAACGGCAGCACCATTTTTATTTCACAACAAGAGGAAATCTCTAAGGTTGAACTCCACCCAAATATTGACTTTTTTATCAGTGTTTATAAACAGTTTGGAAGTATTGTATTGGTAAATGGAAAAGAAAATGAATCCTACGTCTCTCACATTCAGCATGTCCGTAGAAGAGAGACCATTGCCATGACACCAGATGATTGTTTGACCGCTTTAAAGTTGATGACACAGTCGTCGTCTTTTGTTTACAAGGAACGAAATGTCGAGACCAACAAAAGGTTGGTTTTAGATTCCATTGCGAATGTTACAGGTACAAATGCCAATGCACTCCTTGGTTCTAGTGGACTGTCGATTCAATATGCAATTATGATGGGACTCGTTCACGATGCAGCGGAAAATCATAAAGGAAAGGCGATCAAATTTGTTGTTCCGCCAAATTGCTATGGAGGAACCAATGATCAAGCAAGACGTGTTGCTGCTGCTGTTGACAATGTTGAAATAGTGGATTTACCAGTAGATGGTGACAACGATATGGTTCAAAGTATTGATCGCATTTTAACTAAAATTGCAAAGGAAGATGCCATCCCTTACATCATCGCCGAAATCCCCACAAATCCAAGAGTTGAAGTTCCAGAGCTTATAAAACTAAAAACCGCTTTAAGCAAAGAACGTACCACTAAAAATGGAGAAACAGCCATTAGACCTGTCTTTATTTTAGACCAAACATTTTGTCCCAATGTACAATTTTTAGGGGAGGGTAAAATACTCTCAATGGTTAGAACCATTGCTTATGTTAGTGGATCAAAATTTCCAAGTGGTGGTCTGTGTACGGCAGGCTATTGTATCGGAAATGATAAAACGGAAGCCTTGATGGAAAAAGTAGCATTGCATCTAAAGCTTTGTGACAACGGAGCGACAAGTTTTCAAATTGAAATATTGGCAGCACAAATGCCTTCTATGAAACAAAGAATCAACGATGCTTATAAAAACACACGTGAATTTACAAATTTCATAAAGGATACTTTACCAGCCGCAAAAATCAATTTTGTATCGGAAGAATTGGCAAAAAAAGGATTTACTCCATCTGTTTTTTCATTGGACCTTCCTACCAAAGGAAATACGCTTGAAGAAAAAGAAGCGTATAAAAGAAAACTAAACCACACCTTAATCAATTTAATGATTAACAGAATACCAGAAAGCAAACACTGTGTGAGCTATGGGCAATTAAAAGGATGTTATTGGACAATCCCTGCTACTTCTACGCAAGGAACAACCAAAGAAGGCGACAAGGATTATATTGCCCGTGTTTCCCTTTCGCCTAATATGGATGTTGCATTGCACAAAAAAGTCTTTTTAGAGTTTGTTGAAAATAGTTGATTAAAAGCTTGTTGGGACTTTCACAACAATTCTGGAACTGCTTCCACTACTTTTGCCAAGTTTGGGGTGTTCGCAACAAATTTTTCCAGCACAGCGAAGAAATTCAAGACGTCTTGTTTTTCATTATTCGCATTAATGGTTACCAATCGAACAAAAGTTTCACCAGCAAAAGAACCAAAGCCTACGACTGTAATCTGATGTTCATAAAGTGCAGTACAAAGCGCCATTGGATCAATATTTTTATAATTGAAACAGATAGAAATGGAATCATCGAAACTATATAAAGTGTAGTCTGGATTGCTTCTAATGTATTCAAGTGCAACATCTGCCAACTCAAACTGGTGATCTATGATTTGCTCTAAGCCATTCGTTCCAACAGACTTCCACAAGGTCCAAAATTTTAAGGCATCGTTTCGTCTCCCACATTGGAAAGATGTTTTACCCAAATTAAAATCATCACCGTCTGTTTGATACAAATAATCGGCTTCGTTGCTAAACGAATCATGTAGCTGTTTTTTATTTTTCACCAAAATGATGGAACAGGTTAGTGGTGTTCCAAGCATCTTATGTGCATTATAGCTGAATGAATCAGATCGCTCCATTCCTTCAAGCAGATGTTTGTACTTCTTACTAAAAATCAGTCCTCCACAATAGGCTCCATCAACGTGAAGCCAAATGTTATGCTTTTCAGTGATATCGGCAATTTTATCGATTGGATCAAAAGCACCAAGAACGGTTGTGCCCGCAGTAGCATTCATATAAGTTGGAATAAGTCCATTACTCAAGTCGTCTATGATTTGCGCTTCCAACTGTGCTGGAATCATTCTCCCTTCTGCATCGGTGGCTATGTAACGGATATTGTTTCTACCGATTCCTGCAAAACTGGCATTTTTTGCATTTGAATAATGAGATGCTTCAGAAGTATAAATAACCAATGGTTTCGTCATTCCTGCCGATCTACAATTCGGGTCTTTAGCATCACGAGCCATCATCAATGCCATGTAGTTACTCATAGAACCTCCCGTTGGGAAAGTACCATTGCTTTGTGAGCCGTAACCAACGAGGTCGCAAGATTGTCTGATGATTTCCTGTTCAATTCCAACTTGAGGACCGGCAACTTTGTACGTATACATACTATTGTTGAGCAAGACAGCAAGTAAATCACCTAAGACCGCTTTACTTTGCCTTCCTCCAAAAAGTTGATTAAAGAATAAGTTGGTCGCAGTTTTTGGAGTAGATACCAGAACATTTTTAAGCACCGATTTAAACTCATCATCAATCATAGCCGAATCATTCAGCGAAAGATCAATTGAATCATACAGTTTACTCGAATCTATTCGCTCAGCAACTGGGTTCCGCTCTTCTTCGCTTATTAAAATTTCAGCTAGCTCATTAAATAAAGCTAAATCACTATTTATATCAGACATAAATTTTTATTGTTTCTATTTTAAGTAAGTAGTCTGACAAAAATAAGTTGACAATTAACTGCCAATTATTTTGAGTGCCTTATGAGGCGTTATTT
>ENA-ORXT01000916-ORXT01000916.1-marine-metagenome-genome-assembly--contig:-NODE-916-length-42515-cov-18.905980_pt1 | contig 42515 bp, 30 predicted proteins | sample MGYA00237868_ERZ511482 | MGnify/ENA metagenome assembly ERZ511482 | reverse complement strand
GTCCTGGACCAGCTGCGTTTCCTCAGGCCTCAGCGGCTCGATCATGTCGAGCTCGGTGAAGAACGTCGCCTCGGTGTCCTTGACCAGCGTGCTGGTGCCGATGCAGGTTACCAACAGTCCGTCAGCAGGCGTCTGCGCCACACTTCGGACGAGCCACTCTTCATCGCGGACAACGACCTGTGCGCCAGCCGCCAGCAGTGGGAGCAAGTCGTTCGGGGTTCGATCAGCCATGAATCCTCGGGTTTGAGTTTGGTAGGCGACCCGCCCCGCCACAGGACTGAGAACATTGTGTCACCTCTAGCCTGTCAGCCGTAACTGTGACAGACGCTCTGACGCCGATGCCCTAGATGTGGGTTATCTGCAGCCCCGATGACCAGTGATCACCCAGATATTCAGCAACTAAGCGACGGTGGCAGCACTCCGGGCCGTGCTCGCTACACAACAAAACAGTCGGCGTCTCGAACGATGCTTCTTCGAAGGTTGATTCAATTGCTCGGGTCTCGATGAGGTCGAGGAAGAGCTGTTCATATTCTGCCCAACTCAGCTCCTTGGCGCGATAGGCCTTGAGCATCTCGCTCGTCGGCGCCAAACTGGCCTCGTGCACGTAGCTGGCGCCAATGAGCTGCTCAGCGAAATACGTTAAGTCGTCGCGTTTAGCGAACGCCGAGAGCTGCGAGGTGTTGTTCAAACGAACGTCGACGATTCGCCTCACTCCGTGTGCTCCTAGTGCTCCGAAGAAGTCCCGGGCGGTCCACCTTGTAAAACCGGCAGTGTAGATTTCCATAGCGACTCCTCTTCGGTCCAAAACGCTCGATCAGTTGACCTGTTGGGCAACGGAATGGCGGCGTCAGGCATCAGTGCGCCCGCACGCCGGATGTGGCGAATCTCGACGCCGCCGCGGTCTCTCAGAACTTCGCCGACCAGCATGTGGCGATGACAATTGTCGGGGCATTCTTCACTACACATGATGGCGATTCGGTACTTGTCAGCGCCATCCAGCAAACGGTCAAGCCCCTTTTCGAAGAGCGGCGATAGCGCCAGCTGGTCGTAGCGAACACGACCGTCTTTGTCGTAGAACTGATCGCCGTCTGGCCGGCCGCCTAGTTCAACACCAAGAAATACATAGCCAATACCGGCATCAGCAAGCCCTGGCCTCAGGTGCTGCTGCGAGAAGTGCGGGCTGTACCCCGAAACTGGCACGGTGCGCACGTCAGCGACCACCTCGACCTCATGCATTGTCAAGATGCGGGCGAACTCTTCAAACGGATAGTTCGAGTGCCCTGTTGAGAACAACTCAGTCACGGAATCCCATCCTAGAAGGGAAGCGGCTCGACCGGGGCCGGGTCAGGCGGCAGCGGAATCGCTGCAGCTAGGACCTTGTAGCAATCACCTTTCCACGGTTCTGCAAGCGAGATAGTGAACAACCACTCAGATGCCACCTCTTGTTGTCGCCCGCTCCCTAAACGGGCTCTCGGATCAGTATTCGAAAGGTCGTAGTCGCACCCGCGATAAGTAAACGCCACTCGCTCCTGCGTCGGACCGTTCGACCAATCCTTCTGGTAGAAGTTCGGCGACTCGATGCGGAGCAGCTCAAGCGACCGGTCAACGCCTGCCATGGCGACAGTCTCGCTGATCTTGCTCCCGGGCGAACCGAGCACATGATCTGGCAAGGAGCAGTACTCGCTTGCCTCAAAGGCACTCGCCGATTCCATGTACTTCCAGCGGGGTGTCTCCTCGATGGTCCAATTCTCTGGCTGATAGCCAATCGGCGTGGGAGCCTGGAGTTCGAGTTCCACAACATCCAGTGGCGTCGCAAAGTAGCCAGCGCCTGACATGTACGTCCAAGTCTCTGGAATTGCGGAATTGGAACCAGCTCGCACCGGACGAATCCACTTCCGGGTTCCAAGATCAACTCCGGCGATGCAGATGTCTTGGTACTTCACTGACGCGGCAAGAACCAATAGCCGGACCGTCTTCGCCGCGTCAGATACTTCATTGTCGGCCACTTGTAACTCCTTCACATGCTCTACGACTTGTAGGCCGCAGCTGTGACAGGAGTTCGCGTTAAAGAATCACAGGCTCGTGATCGAACAACCTGATCATGTGTTCACCGAGTTAACTCCCGTCGTGCGAGAAGGCACCCGCTGTATCGAAGGGATACAGACCGACGTCTTCTTCATCACCCTGAACAAGAGTGAGAAGGACTTCAGCCCGTCGACCGTCCTAAGAAACGCTACAGGTCAGGTTTTGCGATGGGCAAGGACTATTGCCCTGGTTAGTCGCTTCTTGATCACGCTGCCCTTGCGTGCGTACCCAAGCTCGGTAGACGCGAGCGCTATCAACTCATCGTCGACTCGCAGTTCGCCATCGCTGTCGAGCCAAGCGATCAGCTTCACAAGCTCCGACATTGAGTACTCGGCAATCGGCGTCCCGGGCACAATCGCTATTGGGCACGATCCGCGAGGTTTCGCTGGAGCTGTCTCACCAACCGCCGACTCGAACGCTGGTGCCACATCGCGTGCCTGACGTTGAGACGGCGCATCCATGCCCTCGTCAGCCGCAGCGACCGCCCGTTTCCAGGACTGGAGCACGCGTTCGACCTCGGCAGTCGGGTTCGTGAACCACTCCGTTGACCAGATTCTGTGAAAGGTCCACCCAAGGCCTTCCAAGGCCTGCTGACGCAGCCGGTCACGGTCGCGAGCGGTTGGCGAAGAGTGGTATGTCGCACCATCGGCCTCGATGGCCAGTACTGGACGATTTGGATCGTTCGGGTGATATGCAACGAAGTCAATGAAATAGCCCGCCACCCCAAACTGCGGTGTCAGGCGCATGCCGGCTGCGACGAGCCGGTCTCTCACATCGATCTCAAAGGCGTTGAGCGCCGGTTTGTCTGCTGCTTCGGCACCTAGATCGTTGCCGCCTGTTTCGGCATATCCGGTGTATTCGCGAAGCAGCGCAGCACCCCTTCTCTTGAAGCTTGAAGGCGCGAGGTCATCAAGCCCGAAATTCGTGCAAAGAGTCACGGACCGTCGAGCGCGCGTCACGGCAACGTTCAAACGCCGCTCGCCACCTTCGAGATTCAGCGGACCGAGGCGGTTGTACACGCGGCCCTCGGGTGAACGTTCAAGGTCAACAGCAAGCACGATGTCATCACGCTCATCTCCCTGAACGGTTTCGATATTCTTCACGAAGAAGCGCTCGTCTCGCGATGGATCAAAGAAGCGATCAGCGGCAGCCCGCTCGCTCGGCGGCAACGTTCGGACATGTTCGAAGACACTGTCTTCAATCAAGCGAGCCATTCTCGCGGAAGTGGTGATAACCCCCAGCGAACGCTCTGGGCTTTCCTTCAGATGGTCCATCACGATGGCTCGCACTTCAGGAACAGTGGTTCCTGAACCGGAAGCCGCCGTGACCTTTCGAATACAACCCTCGCCAGCGACGCCAGGAAACGTTCGCAGCAAGCTGTCATAGATATGGACATTCGAGAAGTTGATCAGGCGCTCGTCGCGACTTCGATAGTGCCACTGCAACCACGCCGGATTCGGAAGAGCCGCATTCATTACGTCAAGAATAGATTCGAAGCCGTGCGTGAGACTGAAGTCCTCGTCTTCCTCATCATCGCCATCGCCATCAGCGTCTCCAGACGCGAAGAACGACGTAGGAGGAAGCTGCCTAGTGTCTCCTGCCACGATGACCTGCTTGGCGCGCATTATTGCAGGCACCGCATCAGCGGGGAGGACCTGGCTTGCCTCATCGAAAATCACAACATCAAAGAAGTCATTCCGCACAGGAAGCAAGCTGGACACGGCCAAAGGACTCATTGCCCAACAGGGTTTGAGCGCACCGATCACATCAGGTGCAGCATCAATCATGCGGCGAACTGGAAGGTGGCGCGTCTTTTTATTCGCCTCTTTTGTGACCAACTGGTTCTGGTCAGGGTGAGCGTTTCGTTCATTGCGAGCGTGTTCACCAATCGCTCGCTGGACCCGGGCAGCGCTCAAGTCAAGAAATGTTCGATCAGCGTCCTGGAACTCTTGAGCAGTGCGCTCATGAGAAGCCGCATTGAACGAAACCAGTTCTGGCGTTCGCACGAGCAACTGGTGGGCGATCGCGGCATAACAGCCGACTTTGAACTCCTCAGCCAGGATCTCGGGCTCGACATCACGAATCAACAAGTCGTGCGTCACTCCAAGCAGGTGGAGTTCCTTAAGTCGGTCTTCCAACTCGTTCACTCTCGGCATCCGAAAGGCCCAGTCAGACTGCGCCTGCAGAAGCCCAACGGACTCGCGGACAGACGATCCTGTCGCTCCTTCGACGGCGACGGAGGTCTGCTGTCGGAGTTGTTGAATTGCTGTCTCGATGTTGCCTAGTGCCGCGGCCAATGATTCGTGCTCAACACTGCGCGGAGTGCTGCCGAACCGTCCCTTGAATACTTGACCGGTTTCACTCAGCTGGCGGACTTGTGTTCGACCGATCTCCAACGGAACTTTCTCGTCTGAGTCCACGATGGTTCTAAGCAACTTCTTGGCCGCCCGATAGTCGCCATTGAAGATGCTGGCAAAGAACCTCGAAACGCCACCTTTCTCTGCGGGCTCGAGCGAGGCGTAGAGATTGTCGAGGTCAATGTCGGAAGCCTCATCCGTGAACAAGGTTGCTTGCTCGCGGTAGGCCTGCGATACAGCGATTGCGTCATGGACTTCGGCAAAGTCGTCATCCGCCTTCGCACCTACCGCCCCGTAGAAGGCTGCTTGCTCGGCACTCAGAGCGTCTAGGGAATCACGCAGCTCAGATAGTTTCTTCATGGCCCGATCAGCAGCGTCCGTCGCTCGGATACTGCTCGATGTCCACGGGTTCTCCTGTCTCAGCATCTCGCCGCGCCCAAGGTCTGCTAGCTCCATGAGCAACCGCGCAGCTTCGTCGATTGAAGACCCGTTTAGCTCCTGAAGAGCCTCCGGTGGCACGTTCACTTTGGCGGCTGGCCTAGTCGTGTCATGCGAGAGAAGTCGCGCATCGAAATAGCTGGTATCAAAAGACCCAGGTTGGCTGTGAAGTGCATCGTCATATTCCCGTAAGCGGGTGCGGGAACGGACAAGACTCGCGACCGTCTCTGCGACGTCTGGTTCTTGAACCTTGGAAAGGGTTGCTAAGGCTTCTTGCAGAACTTGGGCCACGTGTTTCTTCGTAACACCTCGGCCGTGAAGGTCCATCATGAGATCGCCAAGACCGACTTTGACCAGGTTCTTCGCTACCGCCTCAATCGCGGCTCCTTTCTCGGCGACGAACAAAACATGCTTGCCGTTAGCCGTCAACGACGCAATGAGATTAGCGATCGTCTGACTCTTCCCAGTTCCAGGTGGACCCTGAACAACAAGACTCTCACCACGCAAACCTCGGTTAATGGCCACGTGTTGGCTTGAATCAGCATCGAGAATCAGAAAGTCATCGCGAGGGTCCTCTGCCTCTACATCCCATGGCTCAATGTCGGATGGATAGGCACCCCGCACAGAGGCGATCGCATCCTCAACGCCTGCCATCGCCGCGACGAGGTCATTTTCAGCGAGAAGCGCAACATTGGCTTTCAGGTCCTGGACCATCGGCATCTTGCTATATGCAAAATTGCCAATCACAACAGACTCGAGAAGGGCCACTCCAGACATCGCAGCGCATCGATCAACCAAGCCGCGCATGATCTGACGCGGCTGAATAACCCCAGCAGCGTCCCGCGCCGACTCGATGAGCTCATCCGGATCAATGACAATGCCCTGTTGCTCACTGAGATAGACAAGCAATGTTGGGTTCAACTCGGGCTCGTCGGTCGGCTTGATGGCGAAATCGGTCGCGGTCGCGCTCCGAGGTTTGATCTCGACGGGAGTCAGCAGTATCGGAGCATGCGGGACTGCAGCCCCAGAATCGTTTTGCCAGGTCAACGCTCCGTCGGTAACAAAAGTGGTGCCGATACCGCGCTGCTCTAGGTTCTCGACGCCCTTCGAGTAGATGGCTTTCAAGCGGCGCGCCGTGTCGCTCAGAAGAGATTCATGTGTGCTTTGCGCATCTTCACGGGCTTCTTCCGTCTCGTACGTGGTACCGAGGGGCTCCACGAGAGAAGACGAATCGAGTGCCAAGCCAGAACAGAGCGCAACGACCTGTTCCTCCGAGTACCCCTTTCCAGGTGTCACGTTCAGCGTGCCCACCTTGAGTTCGCGATAAAAGAGCAGCCGGTTGTTGCCGGTGAAGTCAACCATCTGCGCCACCCACGCGTCTACGGCCCGTTGTACCTTGGCGATGCGTTGATCGCCGGCTTCCGTGTTCATGCGAGGTTTCTCCAACCTTGACTCGTTCGTACCCAATTCACACGCATTTAGCCTCGCACCGTCGGAAGCGATGCAGCACTCGGGAGCCCAGGCCTTAACCGCGAACTTCGTGCCATGCATTTCATGCCTAGGCCCTCGCCACGAACGATGGGGTCGCTTCCTTGGTGACCTCGAACCGCACCTGCATTCGCTCGGCCAAATCTCGGATGTGGGTGACGATGCCGACCATACGCCCGCTCGCACCCAGCTCTGCATTCGCAGCGACCAGCCGATTCAGCTGGGCCAGATACTCACATGCCAAATGGTTGACCAAGTCCGAAGGACTAAAGATGTGGGAAGAGTCAACGAACTGCACGTCAACTAGTACCGACTTGTTGTGACACCCAGGTCCCCAGAACGCACAACTACAACCATTGGCCGTCCCTAGCCACCACGACGTCGTTGAAGAGGACCTCTTCGTTGAAGTTCGGATCGAAATGTTTGCGGATCAGGTCGACCGTCAGCAGGTCCGACGCGATCTCGAGATAGGGCCCGCTGACCCCAACCTCGTCTTGGGCAAACGAGGCTGCCGCCTGCGCAACGAAGTCAATCGGCAAATCGAGTTCATCCCGACAACGCTCATTGCAATCGTCTTTGATGACGAGGATGTTTCGCACAATAAAAGCCTCGACGAAGCCCCACTCTGCACCGACACGCCACAGATCACGCCCATCGCTGGATCGCCAGTCATCGATATCGAAATCGTCGGCGCTTGGATCGAAATGGCGAACGGACACAAGATCCGGCGATTGATCTGGAAGTTGAGATTCGACCGTCGTCCGCACACGCTCTGCCGTCTCCGAAGAGGTTTCACCTGTCCGAGGACGGAAGAAGTGCTTCGGCTTGTCTCCATGTTTCATCCTGTAGCGCTCTCGTCGTCCGGTGTCAGCAAAGTCGGAACATCCGTGCCCATTGGCTGTTGAGGTTAGTCATCGAAGCACCAGCATTATTGGAGCAGTTTCTAACGGACACTGATCCAGTTGTTGTCGCTTAGTTCTTCCTCGCCGCTGTATCGGTAGGCGGCGAGCACGCCACCCTTGACGGCGCTCCAATCGGTGCAGGCCACGTTGGGCTGTTGCAGCTGGGGTGTTCCCGACACCCAAAAGGCCACAATAGATATGGTCCGCTGGGTTGTTTAGAGCGGTCGCACCCACCAGTTTCACCGGCGTTTGTGACAAATCACATTTATGTAACTAGTCTTAAGACTCACTACCAACAGGTTCAACAATCGAAAGCTACGTCGACGTGCCTAAGCCCACCACGCCGAGTGCACCACTGAGCGACTTCTTCGCTGCATCACTCGCCGAGTTCAAGTCAGCCGACGCGCCCGGAGCCGACGTTTCAATCGATCGTGGCGCCGAGATCATTCGAGCAGATCGAGACGGACGAACCGATACGCCCTGATGCGACTCGTTCTCGACGCGTCGATCGTTCTCCCACTCGTGGCATCGTCCAAGCCCGAAGCCGACCGGCTGCGCACCTGGACGGAGCAGATGCTCGACGAGGATGACGCACACATCATCGGCACCCTGACGCCGCTCGAGGTGATGAGCGCGCTCAATCAGTTGGAAGCAAACTTTGAAATTGAGACAGAGTGGGCAACAGAGGTGCAGCGCCGATCACTTGGTTGGCCCTTCGCGCGCGAGAACATGACGCAACCCCGCCTAGAGCGAGCCTGGGAACTGCGAACGCGCTTCACCCTGTACGACGCTGCATATCTTGCGACGGCCGAATCGTTGCAGTCCGAGCACAAGGAGGATGTCGCCCTCCTGACTGCGGACCCCAAACTCAAGAACGCACCAGCGGCGACACTTCCGTGTCAGATACTCACGTTCCCTGGTTGACTGAAACCACCCACCAACGCACAAACACCCCTCAACTACAGTCCGAGCCGTGAGCCTTCCTCCTGGTGCGTATGACCGGCTCGTTACTCGTGCGATTGGCGAAGCGCTCGACGCCTCGTCGTTGGTTGCCGATACCGAGCAGGTCGACGCAGCCGATGCGGCCGACAAATACTCGCTGCTAATCCGTGAAGTCACTCGTCGAGCGATCCAGAGTTTGCCGTCTGACAAGCGTGTCGAAGCTGGCGCCGAGCTGGCCAACGCCGTGCTGAAAGCCATCACCCAGCACTTGGCGAAGATCGATACTTCCGGTGATCACATCGTCACCACGCCCTCTCCCCTGACGCTGGTTGAGATGGCGAGTCCCTCCCCCACTGGCGAGGTGATGGCGATTGGCCGCCCGAAGACGCCGCTTGGTCTCACGTCGCTGCTCACCAACGCGCCCCGTGAGCCGTCGCTGCTGCATGAGCTTGAAAGCGAGATCGCTTCGGCCGACGATGTCGAGATTCTGGTGGCGTTCATTCGCTTCAGCGGTATCCGACAGATGATCCCGCATCTGCGGCGGCTCGTCGAACGTGGCGGCCGCATCCGGGTGCTGACCACTACCTTCACCGGCACGACCGAGGCCAGGGCCCTCGATGAGCTCACCAGCCTTGGCGCCCAGGTCAAGATCTCCTATGACCGCACCGCTACCCGGCTGCATGCCAAGGCGTGGCTGTTCCGGCGCAAGTCAGGCTTCAGTACTACCTACATCGGCTCGTCCAATGCCACCGCGCACGCGCAGGTGCCGGGTCTCGAGTGGAACGTGCGGGCGTCGACCGTGGCGAACCCCGAGCTGATTGCCAAGTTCGAGGCCACGTTCGATTCCTATTGGGAAGACGAGAACTTCGTTCCCTATAACCCCGACCAGTTCAACCACGAGATGTCGGCGGTCGCACGGTCACAGGACAAGGACGTCTTCGAGCCAAGCTTCATCGAGCTGCACCCGTATCCGTTCCAAGACGTGCTGCTGGAACGAGTGATGGCCGAGCGGGCGATTGGCCACCATCGCAACCTGATCGTGTCGGCAACCGGTACCGGCAAGACCGTGATGGCGGCCATCGACTATCGCCGACTGCGCCACAACCTGGACCGACAACGGTTGCTGTTTGTCGCACACCGCAAAGAGATCTTGGAGCAGAGCCAGTCGACGTTCCGGACCGCGCTGCAAGACCATGCGTTCAGCGAGCGGTGGGTAGACGGTGCCCGCCCCGAGAAGTGGGACCATGTCTTCGCTTCTGTGCAGAGCATTGCTGCGGGCGATCTAACGACGTTGGCACCAGATCATTTCGATGTCGTGATCGTTGACGAGTTTCACCATGCCGAGGCGCCCACGTACCGAGCCATCCTCGAATACGTGCAGCCGAAGGAGCTCATCGGGCTGACGGCGACCCCTGAGCGCGCCGATGGGCAAGATGTCGTGCGGTACTTCGACGGTCGCATTGCTGCGGAGCTACGCCTGTGGGATGCGCTTGATGCTGGGCGGCTGGTGCCCTTCCACTACTTCGGCGTGTCCGACGGCATCGACCTGAGCGAAGTCAAGTGGGCCGCCGGCAAATACGACGCAACCGAGCTGACCAACCTGTACACCGCAGACGACCGGTGGGCCGGACAGGTCCTGAGGCAAGTCCACAACCACATCGGCGATCCAAAGTCGATGCGTGCGCTCGGATTCTGTGTCGGCGTTGAGCACGCCAAGTTCATGGCTCGCAAGTTCACCGAGGCTGGCCTGACCGCTGAAGCTGTGGTCGGCACGACCGATCGCGACGACAGGCGAAATGCGATTCACAAGCTACGCAGCGGCGAGATCCAAGCGATCTTCGCCGTCGATGTGTTCAACGAAGGTGTCGACATCCCCGAGGTTGACACGGTTTTGTTCCTTCGCCCGACCGAGAGCTCGACCGTCTTTCTGCAGCAGCTGGGTCGTGGACTGCGACAGACCAACGAGGCTTCGTTCTCGAACAAGGACCTGCTTACCGTCGTCGACTTTGTGGGCAATCATCGCAAGGAGTTCCGATTCGATCAGCGCTTCCGCAAGCTGTTGGGTGGAAGCCGCATGGAGATCCAGGCCCAGATCGAAGAGGACTTCCCCTTCCTCCCCGCTGGGTGCTCGATTCGCCTTGACGCAGTGGCGAAAGAGACCGTGCTGCGCAATATTAAAGAGTCGTTGCCCACGGGCTGGCGAGAACGTCAGGCTGAAGCCAAGCTGCTGGGCGATGTGCATCTGAGCGACTATCTGGAACACACTGGCCTAGAGCTCGCAGATGTCTACCGGGGCGGCCACAGCTACACCGACCTTCGACGCACGGTCGGCTTCCTGGACGGGGATGCGTCTCCGGAAGAGACTCGACTCGGTCGAGCATTGGGTCGAATGCTGCACATCGGCGACGGCGAGCACCTGCAGTATTTGCTGAGCGTGTTGGGCGCGGACGAGCCGCCTATCGCTGGTGACCTGAGCGATGTAGAACGCCGACGATTGACGATGCTGCACTACAGCTTGTGGGGCACAAATCGGAAGCTGGCCACATCGCTCGCCGATGGCCTGGCTGCGCTTTGGGAAGCTGCGCCCATTCGCTCTGAGCTCTTGGAGTTGCTGTCGATTTTGGCTATCGAAGCCGGTCCATCGAACGCAGATCATCCGCTTGGACACGACGTGCCATTGGCGCTTCACCGTAGCTACAGCCGCGACGAGATTCTCGGCGCACTTGACGACGGCACTCCCGAACTCCCGCCGGTCGTGCGAGAGGGCACGCGGTGGATCGAGGACATGAACACGAGCGTCTCCTTCGTGACGTTGAACAAGAGCGAGAAGGACTACAGCCCGTCGACCATGTATAACGACTACGCGGTGAGTCGAGACTTGTTTCACTGGGAGACTCAGTCCACAACATCGGTGCAGTCGAAGACTGGCCAGCGCTATCTGAGTCAGCGAGAGAACGGGATCAACGTCGCTATGTGTGTCCGCTCGTCAAAGAAGAACTCCAACGGACAGACTGCGCCGTATACGTTCATTGGACTCGCCGACTACGTGACCCACACCGGCGACCGGCCCATTGCCATCACCTGGAAACTGCGTCAACCAATGCGAGCCGCCGACTTCGTCAACTACAGGGCGGCTATCGCATAAAGCTGAATAGCTGTCCAGCTTCATTCATCAAGTGCCGAATCAGCCGACCCGCTCGCACCCGCTTGACGCGTAGTTCTCGCTCGTTCATACCGTTCTCGGAGCAGTGGGCCGAACCGACGACTAGCCGCGGACCACGCGACAACAGTCATTTGCCATGTGAAAACTGCGACTAGAGCGCTCCAGTTGAGAGCGACCTTGAGGCCAGCTAGTCCAACTCGCACCATCATGTAGAGCAAGCTTGACATGAGGCGCAGAACTAGCGAAACAAGGCTCAGAGTAAAGAACAACGGGAGCAGCAACAGACTTGCGTCTGAGCTCCTCTTACCGAACTTGTAACTCACGCCCTTCGCGATTCGAAACGAACCTGTCCCACGGGAATTCAGCGTGACCGGACCCGTCTTCCGAGAAAATGAGACGCCAGAGCGCGACATGTTGACCCGAGTGCTCTTGCCGACTGATTTTGACTTACCCACTATCGGACCTTCCGCACAAACGGCTCTGACGACGACCCAGTGTTACAGCCGTCGCTCGAGCGAAGGTAACCGTGGGCATCTCCGACTCCAGGGTCAACAAAAGGCAGTCGACTAGGTTGCGCGGATGCAGGCGACCCCGACGAGGTCCCACCCCGGGCGAGCTACCCCTAGCCAATTGAAATCTCAAAAGTTGTCGACTCGGCTTCAACGTCACCCTCGGCTCCGAAGCCGCTGAACTCGGATTAGCCGGCCTGTTGGCTGTGAATTACTACGTTCTCGACGTCAACGATCGTCAGGTCAAGCGTGTTTGTTAGATCTTTGATGTCACCAGAAAAAACTAGCTCGTCTCCCAGGTTCAGGCCGAGCGCCACATCTTCGGAGATGTCGATACTTATGTCGTAGAAGTCGAAAGTCTCACCGGGGTTCACGGTCAGATGGGCATAGAAGCCGTTGCCGAATACCTGGTCATCGACTTCTGTTACGGTCGCCGTCCAACGGTCGGCCCGATTATTGCTCTCGACGTCATCGGCGTACTGATCGAACTGTAGGTCCGTCATATTCGTAGTGTCAGCGATTATCTGCTCGAAAGCAATAGGCGTACGCGGTGAGTCAGAGCTCACATTGTCACCGGCCGCAGCGGTCTGCGTCGAACCAGAGCCTGCTGTTGACCCGTCATCAGATCCGCCGAGAGCCGCCAACACGATCCCGAGAACGATGAGGGCTCCGAGCCCTATCAACAGCTTCTTGAAAAGGCCGCGCTTCTTCTTGGGCGCCTCGACGTACACGACCTGAGGCGGGGCCGTTGGCGGTTGTCCCGGAGCGGGTGGCTGATATTGATTCGACATGGTCGTTCCTAGCTGAGATTGTGAACACCCTTCGTACGACTCAGCTGTGACAACCTTCGTCAGTGGCTCGCCAATAAGCCAGATCGCGTTGTCTGCAGTTCAGAGTCCGTCTCGCTCATATCAAAGGCTCCTCGATCTGCGCAGGCGCCTGTTGCGCCCGCTTCTTGCGCTTGGTCTTTGACGACGCCTCTGGGTGTTCGAGCTGCTCCTCAAACAACGTGAAGTCGCCGTTCGGGGTCGCACCTGAAAGTTCCACCCTGGTACTAACTAACGTGAAGTCAGTTGAACCGTTGCTTACGTCGGGACCAGCGACGCCAATGCGCAGCGGTGCCGGTACGAATGACGACCGCACCAGCACCTCGCGGGCGCCACGCTGCTGACCGGCGGGGGTAAAGATGGACTGATCTAGCGGCGTCTGGTCTGCATCGCGCAACTCGCTGAGTAGGTCACTCGTTGACAGTCCGTCAAGAAGCGTCGCAGGGTGCCAACCCGCCTGAAGCCGAGGCAGCGTCTCGTTGGGGTCAAGGCCCAACAGATACGTGGCAGCTAACCCCCGAGCTCGGCGGCGAGCTAGCTCTTGACCACGTCCCGACGAGAACTGCTCGGCGAGCCACATGCGCGTACCATTTGGCGCCGTCGGCACGTCCTCGTCAGGATCCATTCGGTCATCGTTCACCCGCCGATTTTCATGAGCGAATTCCTCTAGAGCCTCGGTAGACACCTCGTCGTAAATCTGACCTAACCACCCGACGCGAACAAGCTCGGCTTCAAGTCCGAGCCGCAGGTTCGACTCCGCCGACGAGTCGCTGCCGCCGTGCACAACCAGGAGCGAATGGGGAAGCTCATCCTCGTCAAAGACATCGCTCGCCAATTCTCGCTGGACTGTTGCGTCTGAACCCCATGGACGGTGGACAACGTTTTGGATGACCAATGCCCAATCGCAGAACTGCTCGTCGATGGCGTCGAGCCGGTGCATTTCCGTAAGCGCTGCTGGAAGGCTCTTTTCGGCCCACTCGATACGCCGGTAATGCTCGTCGAGTTGGAACCTGATTCGCAGCTCTTCTCGCACGTACCAGACGACAGTAAGTAAGAAAACAGCCACCACAGCTACCGTGACCCAGGACGCAACCGTCATTTCGGCAGGACTCACACCGACAGCGAAAGACCCATTGCGTATGTCGCCGATCGTGGTGAACACGGCGTAGGCCATTCCCACCAGCATTCCGAGCCCAATTATCCGAGCCTTCGAGCGCAATTGGTCTAACCGGCGCTCTGCCCTTTCAGTGACCTCGGAGGTCTCTGGCGCTTCGGCCAAGATTTTAAGTGCGTAGTCGGCGTCGCCAGCAGCCCGTTCTCGTTCACCAGATATCGCGTCGTCAAGTTGTCCAAGCAGAGACTGCGATCCAGATTGCGGAACCAGGCTGTCAGGAGAAGGCGAAGTCGCGCTTACAAATGAACCCGCTGCAGCATCGTGGACTCCGGGTGCATCCAAGACCGGGGCGATCAAAGAAGGACTCGTTACAACTGTGCGACGTCCTTCTACAAGCGCAAGCTCGTCAGCCGCGGAGTTCCGGTCCCCGTCGATAAGGCCGAAACACATCGAACGCAATGTACGCCATGCCGCTGGCGTCGCCTGGACAAAAACGGGGGCACCGATCCGATCAAGAATCTGCGCAGCCGAACCAAAGTCGCCATCTTGGAGGGCCGAAGATGAAAAGGTCACCTTCGAACCTTGCCCACCTAGCCCGGTGATTGTCGTCGTGAGTTGATGAGCCGAAGCTTCGAGACGCTGCTTCGCTGCAGATGACACCACCGACGCGGCGTCAGTCGCACCTCCCCGTATGCGAGCGAAAAAGATGCGGAAGGCATCGCCAATTGAAATCCGAGTTGCCGTTGGCGGCGAGTACGCCGCAGGACGTTGATACCGGAACCCTTCAACATTCCCTAACTCTCGCACTGCTTCAGCGACCAACTCATGAGGTGCCGGGTGGGGTACAAAGCCCACGCTGCGGTCGACAGTCCGAGGGACTGGCCAAGCGCCAGATTGCTGATCAAGTAGCGGTTCCACAATGCCGTTGCTGACGTCTACGCCCACCACCGAACGGCTAAACACGCGTTGCACGATTGCCGACCCTTCTTGCACAGGAGCGAAGTCGCCCCCGAACAAGTCATCAGTGTCGTTGCGCCACAGACCAGCGATCGTCGCGATGTGAGCCGCTACGTGACCAAAGTAATCACCAGGCTCGCGGTCGACCTCAGTTTTAAGTGAAGCCGGTGAGTGTCGATCGGAAAATCTGTTCTCGGGCGCTGCTACAACCGTGCTCCATCCCGGCAGGGTCGTTGCATCGAATCTGTCTTCATGGCTTGTTGGCGCTACCAAGCGGAACTGACTGGCGACCATCCCAGGCGGGAACTTGATCTCATGAGTTAGGCCGATGGCGTGACTTGGTTCGAAACCAGCGTCGAAAGCTAGCAGCGCAGACTCGGCTAGCTCCACGACGATGAACGTGGCGGATTCGCAGCGAAGCAGCGCAAGGTCGTCTTGCATGCTCGTGGTAACCCGCCACTGACTGTCGTCGTTCAGCTGCCAACGAATGTCTAACTCGTCTATCCAGAAAAGACTGCTTACTTTGGTGCACACCCCTAGCGTTCGAAGACGCTGGAGTATCGAACGCACCTGCTTGCCGGCTGTGCCACTTGGCCCCACGATGACCGTGATGTCGTTGGCCATTAGAGCAACGGTTCTTCTTCGCCGCTCGCAGCGATGCCGTCCAGGCCGCGTAACAGATCGCCAAACACTGTTTTCAGATCTTCCTCGAGCTCCACGATTGGTGACAGGTCAAAGAACTCGTGGGGTGTCTGATGGTTGATCGTCCCTGCAGACCCTGCCTTTGCAATGTAGGCATTTGCAGACTGCTCGATTGTCTTTCGACAGTGCTCCATTCGCTCCTCAGATGAACCCCCTACGGGCCCAGCAAGCTTGGTCTGCGGAAGGGGAGCTCCTGTTTCGGTTCGACCGTCCAAGACCCAGCGCCGCAAGAGCTCACCGGCATGGCGATACTCAAGTTGACCGGACTGATACGTGGCATCCCAGCCCCATTCGGCTAAACGCTCGTAGGCGGCCAATGGTCGATCGGCGCCCTGCGCGGTCCCTTGAGTGATCAGTGCAACCGGGAACGATTCGAGCACCCTCGGCAATTCGTCGTATGAGTCCATCATCGGCCCACCAAGCATTGGCCGCGGCATCGTGGCCCAATCCCCAGACTGTTCATTCCAAACTTTGACTCTTGGATGCGCGCCGCGTTCGACTTGGATCAGCCCCAACATTTTTCCTATGAACCAGCCGCGGATGATTGCTCGCCGCGATGGAGCGGGAAGCGGAATGAAGTCAACCAGTCCTCGCGAGCGTCGCAGCTTCCAGAAGGAACCAACCGGATCTGGATCTTCGGCCTCGAGGCGCGCTTGGCACTGACGCCAGTCTGCGACTATCGGTTCGACGACAGAACTAAAGACGTGGGGCTGCATCGGCGCAGCAAGAAAGCTGAAGACCGAAATGACCGAAGCATCGCTATCGCGAAACGTGTCGCCGTCAATCTCAAGGCCAAGGCTGGCATCGATCTCTTTCACCGCTTTGTACGCAGCTGAATCAGCATCGCCAAATGGAATCATGCTGAACGTCCGTACAGACTCGCCAGCCAGGTTCGCTTTGGGATGCGCCAGCGTCTTCGCCGACGAGCTCACGTTGACCAGCGGAGCGGAACTTCGCACGAGTTCGCGGAATCGATCCTTAAACCGTTCGAGCCGTTCCTGGGCCTCCACCGGCTCAACGTCGCCTTCCGTTTCGTCGAGATAGCGCCGCAGCGGTTCACGCACATACCTACCAATTGCGGTGTCCGGGTCATTCACGAAGGATCGCGCCCGCAACTGAATGTGATCGGCCACGCGAAGCGACAGCTCGAACCGGGCGCTATTGGGCAACGCCGTATCTCTTCGGAATTCGCCTCCGACTGGCGTCCAACGATCAACAATGGTGATCATGGTCTGCCCTGCACCAGCGCCTTGAGATACCGCCGACGAGAGTCGAACACCGCTGTCTCCGTCCTCAACTGCACGATGCCGATCAAGATCATCCAGGCCCACCCCGGTGAGAACAGATCGGATGCTCTGCTGGAGAGCCTGCGCCGGTGTATCGGCGCTTACTGATTGGTTGAGTATCTCTTCATAAACACCGTTGAAGGTAGCGTGTGACTCGATCAGGAACTCGTTGTGGCGAGGGCCGTAGTCATCGGGAACGGCCCCGCTACCTGGCCAGGCGGACACGATGGGTCCTTGCAACAGGTTCGTGTTGCTCTCTTGTAATTGAAGTCGTTCGCGAGCGCTGCCAATCGAGGCCTCAAAAGGCTCGATGAACCCTGTAACGAAGTCCTGCAAAAGGCCGGCTGCCAACGATCTCACGTGTGCCTCTGCACCTGCGCGTAGGCAGTCGATACCGGCAGACACACTGTGCTGCACCTGATCATGAGTTGGCCCCACCTTCTTGCCGACCCCCACCAACGCTTCGGACAGGACGCGCTTAACGGCGAAGGACTTTTGGTTCAACGCTTCTGATTCAGTTCGCAACTCAACGGCGACGGTCTCCAACTCTTCGCGAACAAGCCCGACCAACCGGTGCGTAATGCTCAAGCCTCGAAGGGCGATGAAATCAGCGGTGAGGTTTACGAACCGGCTCTGAATTTCGTCAACCCAAGCCTCAGCTTGTTCCCGTAGCTCTGATGCCTCTTGCCCGACTAGATGAGAGTCGTCATCCATCAACCTGCCTCGCTGATCATGCAACTCAGCAAAGACGCTGCGCTCCCAATCGGGGCCGCTCATCGGGCTCAGAGACGAAATGTTGCTCATGATGGACGCTCGCATCTCGCCAAGCCGCCTTGGCTGCTCGCTCGGCCGGAGTGCGTCAATTACGTCGTTCAACTTTTCCGTACGCTCGTTCAGGAACGCCTTGCGCAAGAAAGGCTGAAGCAGTTCTTGGGCACGTTTGTCCACGACTTCATGCTCAGTAGTCTCTTCGAGTGAAACGTTCACGAGGTGCGCTGAGAGCGCATGATCTATGGAGGCCTTGGCCAAGCGATCGATTGCATAGTCAGCGAATCTGTCGCGACCGAGTGAGAGTCTCGAAACACCGAGTGCTGTGAACGGCTGTTCATCGGTGAGATTGCGCAATAGCGGGGAATCGAAATGGTTATTCGTCGCTTTCGAATTCCAGTTCGTTGTTGTGTATGCAGCCATACCGTTCTGCAAGTTTGGTGAGGTGAGGAACGAGGCCAACGCATTCCCAACGACGCCATAGATCTCTACTTGTTTGCCTGTAACAACCCCTTCCTCATTCGATGCACCAACCAGGAAGGGATACCGCGGCCCAGACCGAGCCGGCGCTTGCAAGCTGGACGCATTGAAGAGCTTCCGGGCAGCCTCCGACGGGGCAGTGCGCCAATAGCCAGCCATGACCTCGGACAGACTCGCAAGAGAGTTTGCGTTAACGCCGGCCCGGTCAGAGGGGCGCAGTTCCCCGAATACTTCGCCGGTGTACATAATCCCCAGCGATTCATCGGCCCACGTCGCAGCGCCAGCCGAGGCGCGGATCACATCGCACACATCAAGAAATACCCCGGACCCGGTTCCACCTGCGAGAGAAGTAATGACAAAGACCCATGTATCTGCTGGACCCGTCAAGGTTGACGTTTCAAAGCCAAGGCGTCTCGACACTTCAGCAAGTTCAGAATGCACTTCGCTAGAAGTCAATCGGGATACGGCACCGCGGACAGATTCAGCGATTTGACTGAGCGCGTACACCGAGATCATGCGACCTACTGTGCGGTACTGTCCAGCGCCCTTGTAGATCGGCACGCTGACATCCTGGGGTGATGGCCGCCACCCGAGAAACGAGTCGACAGGCGCACTTGCTACTACGGCCTGGTCAACCGTTGAGTACCGAATGTCAGACTCGTTAACCAAACCGAGATAGTCACGGTCAAGCAGTTTTGGAGGCAGGCCATCTTGGGTTTCCTCGCCCCCACCCTCTTGCTCGGTGGGCACGTCGACGTAGAGCATCTGCCATGCCGCGGGGAGTTCATCTACTCCGTGCGATCGCAACTGGCGAAGCAGCTGAGCTCGCAAGAAGCGCAGGGTCTTGCCGCCGGAACCGCCGACGCCAACGATCAAACATGGTCGCAATGTCATCTGTTTTTCTCCTGCTCATAGGTACTCGTCAGGCCCACGGATTTTCTCCTGGGCTGGGTAGATCGTCGTCAAGTGCTGAGGAATCTGAGTTCTCAGTCTGCGCCGACGGCGTAACGTCATGGTCGGCCGAGCCACCAGCTCGCCCAGAGCTGGACCGACTCGGTCGGACTAAGTCATCCATAGCTTCGAGCGCTGCACGGGCGCGATGGCCGACGTCGCGATGCGCGCCGTTGACCAACTCTTCGGCTTTGGTCTCGTCGTCAAACGGAACGAGCACCATCAAGGTCCCGGCGAGCTCGCCCTGCTCGAACTGCTCAAGCAAACTTGCACGGTCGCCCTCTATCGGCACGGACAGCTGCCACTGTTCCGGTAGATCCAGGTTTGCCAGCGCTTGATTCGGGTTCAGTTGGCGGGCTCCTCCCACGTTGCGGCCGTTCGAGAATAGAAGAACATCACCACTCGCCTCGGCGAGTCCTGAAGGAGTCGAGAATGGATTCAGGGGGGCTCGAGTGCTGAACCTTGTGCCGTCGACTTCGAACTCCTTCGAGCCGTCGACGCCGCTCGGGCCAGGTTCGAACGCCGTCCGGTCAACTTTCGGCGCATCGTTGGAATCTTGGCCACGCAAACCTTGCGGGCCTACGCGCACCGGTATCACCAAATGCTTCAAGAGCCCACCCGAACGGAACCGAGCGCCGAACCAGCCGAGCACGTAGGTGACAAGCAATGGCACGAGCACCCCGGCCAGCAACATGAGGGCCGAGATGAGCGTTCGGCGTTGCTCATCTGGTGAAACATCAAGGCTAAATGCGACGTCGGCCGGGGCAGTCAGAAATGGCTGGTCATCTCGAGATCGCAGGTTGACGGGAATCGTGCCGTTGAAGCGTCCGCGTAGCGGATCGGATGTCTGGATGGCACCGGTCAAGACAACCGATTCTCCAGCCGGGACTACTTGGCACTCCGCTTCGCTCGTCGGTGCATCAGTTTCGAGGGTGAACGTCGAACCCAACCGAGACGAGACATCGTCGGGCACCAGCCCTTCAAGCCAGACACAACCGCTATTGTCAGCATCACCTGCGACCACCAATTCGAATGTCGTCTCACCCATGTCCTCGACCGGATCAAGAAGGAGCGATTCCGTCACAAGAGTGGGGTAACCCGGCAGCGGGTCGATGCGGAAGGAGCCAGGAATAGTGACCGGCTCGAGTCGAATTCCACTCTCGGTCTGAGCGCGAACCGTGACTTCGGTTTCCACGACTCTCACCGTCGCCCCGGCCGTGCTTACGGCGACGCTGAAAGCCCCACCGCGACGTGTTGCCTCGGCGAACTGCACACCGTCGGAGTTAGTAGCGACGATAGAAACGTCGAATGATGCGAACGTCGACACATCGACAGCGGTGCCTGTGGATGTGATGACCTCAACGATGAGTTCGCCATCGTCGCCCAGCACGAGCGACTCGCCGGCGAGCCTCATCGACGGCCTGTAGTCGCCCCAATAAGTGAGTTGTCTAAAGGCGTCTTGGCCATTTGAACCCGCAGGATCTTCGACCTCGATGACCCAGTCACCAAGCCACGCGGTAGACGAAGGATCGAAATCGATCTCGACTGTCGCAACGCTTGGACTAACAAATACGGTTTCAATTCTCGCCCCTGCACTCGTTGCGCTATCTCCTGCCAATAGCTCAAAAGTCGACCCCGCAGGCGGCGTGAGCGTGAGCCGAACCTCTTCCGCCCCGCTCGACACAACAAAATACGCCCGGTCCATTCCCGGATCGCCTTGTACAACCTGGCTAACCGATGGGTTCAAAGATTGCCGCTCGCACTCGTCGGGGAACGCCTTTGTGCCATCGAGTGGTGTACCAAACTGACACGGGAGCGCGTTGTTGTCAGCCAACTGATTGGATGCGCCGATCGATACTTCCTCGCCGCAGCGACTTGATTCAGAATTGATCGCGATCGAGTCCAGAAACTGCTCATCTGCTGGGTCAATCTGTTCGGTTAGGGAAAGACTGATCGTGATCACACCAGCAAGGCGAAGCTGGTCAGCAATACCAGGGCTGGCGAAGGACGTGTCTTCACAGATGACCTGTCGGCCTCGCTCGATAATCCCTTCGGTAGAAACCGCTAGATCAACGTCCGGTGCCCAGATCTTCTGCTCGTCCAAGTCGTTGGTAATAGCTCGTCCCTGGCGACTCACGATGTCGAACTTGCCGTCGGTAAACCAGTACAAGATCTTGCATGGATCGACTCCGGTTTCAGCAGCCACAGCGGTTGCCCTTGTCTGAAACGAGTCAAGTGTGCTGATCAATGCGTTCGCATAGTCAGTTTCCGCGAATTGATCACGGCCGGCCATTTCGGTCAACGCCGTTGATGCCAACGCAGCGTCGGCACTTCCCCACGATTGCCGTTCTGTCGCGACGCTCGCGAAACCAATGACCGAAACGTCGAGCCGCACTGGCGCGTCGATCGACTCCTCGAGCTGGTCAACGAGATTGCTCAAGCTGCTGATTCCGAGCTGCACACCGGTCACTCGTTGATCATCAGGATCAGTGTCCCGAAGGCTGCCGGACTCATCGACGAGAAAGAGAGCAAGCAGAGACTGCCGCTCCGACACACAGCTTTGAAGTTCCGAGCTCCAATCAGATGATTGCTGGGCCGCTGCAGCTGGTGTGACGCCCACCCACAGTCCGGTGACAATCAGAACACCCGTGATCGCAAGAAGTATCTGCCGCATCATGGCTTCGCCCATTCGGTCGCGAGCGGCCAAACGTGAGTCACAACAAGCGCAAAGGCAGCGATAGTCAACGCAATAGCAAACGGTGAAGCCCATGGCCGGTGCTCATAGTTACGTTGAGCCCGTTCGTTGACATCTGCAAGTCGGAACAGCGCCACTGATGTAGTCGTACCGAGACCAGCGAAGCCGTATCCGACGATATGAGCAGTGATGGTTTCAATGCGACACAGGTAAGCCGACAACACCACAAAAAGTGCGGCTAGCCAAAGCCACAAGATCGCTCCGAAACTTGAGGGCTTCCACCCTCGGGAACCGCCACGGGCTTGCCATCGCTTCTGATTCGTTTCAGACTTTGAAGCGGCCCACCCGTCGCTCGTCGCCTGAGTCGGCTCCTCGGATCCCCAGGGCGATGGGGTATCCCATGGTGATGAGGTCAAGATTCACTCCGTGTTTTCAGAACAGGAAGTACAGACCACATCAGCAGCACAACGAGAGGCCACCAGGTTCGCTTCGACAACGTCGACATGTGCCCTCTCCTCGTTTGGTTCTCTTATGACCGCTATTAGCGGCCATGCTTGTCGGACGCCACCTATGTACGAAGCAACTGTGACAGCGAGAGATCGACGGCCAGAGATCAGTGAGCTGACCATTGACTGTCACATCTGTGCACTACTGAGTGTGATGATTGCTTTGCGAGTTTCTGATAGGTACCAGCATCTGTTTGATCGTTCGATTGTCGAGATTCTCATCGGGCTGGTCGAGCAGTAGCGGCCGAGTTGAGGGTCAACAAGCAAAGAAAACAGAATGATGACGCACTCGTGCAGGGGCTACGACACGATCAGGATGGTCATTCAAGATTGCCCGGTCCGCAATCAGACACTTCGATATGCCAGCGCGGATCTGAAAGCACGCTTCGGCTAGGTGCACCTCCCCCACCGTCATGACACCTGATCACTCAACTGCAGACAAGTTCTAACTATCGAGCGTTGGAAACAACGGGGCTGTCGGGGGAGTTGGCGATAGTTGAGCCAGCTCCGGAGCAGCGAAACACGGCATCGTGTGGTCAGAAGAGCTCGCCAGTGCAGAATCGGTCGAGGCGTTCGACCTGCGCCTCTGGAACGGTGTCGTGGGCGCCGTTGTTCTCAGCGAGAAAGGCGTCTCCCAGCTCCAACCAGAAGGCGGGATTCGGAGTGCTGGTTCCCGCCAGAGTCACGCCGGGAGAGCCCTCCAGGGCCTCGCCAAAGTCGCCGACTACATCTCGGACTAGATCAGGTTGGCGGCGCTCATCTCCGAGCCGGCCGTTGAGGAAGCTGACGCACACGGTTATTGAATCGTCGATCCGGTAGACGGGCTCCGAGCCAAGGATGCTCGAGGGCTCCGAGGTGTCCAGCGCTGCCGAGAAGCTTCCGGCGGTGATGATCGTCTCTGCCGAGTCGAGTTGCGTCTTATAGAACAACCGATCGCCAGCCGATTCACCGTCGACCGAGACAGATGCAGAAATGACAAGGACGCCTCCATCGGGAAGGTTCGTCGTGCCCGCAACCCTCAACGTGTAGGCATCTTCGCTTACCGACCAGTCGATGAAGTAGGTGCCGCGAGGTACGGGAGTTGCGTTTGGCGTGCTTGTTGGTTCGGGCCGTGGCGTTGGCGGCACTGCGGTGGGTTGTGGTGTGGGTGTGGCGGTTGTTTGCAGTTGTACAGGTGCTGGGGCCTGGGTGGGCTGTCGTACTGGTGCAGTCGTTGAGGCTGGCTGAGTCGGTGCTAGCTGCACCTGAGCGTCGGTCTTAGCCGCCGCAGCCGTTGTGGGCGCTTGCGTGGTCGTTCCGGTCGCGTCGTCTTTCTCGCCGTAACCAAGGGCGCCAAGCGTGAACCCGAGCGCCGTGATGGCGATAAACCCGCCGCCCACCCACTTGGCGATCGTGACGAACACGTTCGAGCCGCTCGTGCTGCGGGTCGGCGGACCTGTCGGCGGGCCCGTTGGCAGCCTGTTCGGTTCTTGGTAACTCATTTGTGCACTCGTGTCCTGCTGTTGACGTGTTGGTAAGAAAGATGGCGCGGCCGAAGTAGCGGTCTGAAGCGTTTCGTGCGTGCGAATCAGTCGGCACGGGGCACCTCAAATCCTGAGGTGTCGAAAAAGGAGGCAAATGATACACATCGGAAAGAACCGACTTGTACGTATCATCCGCCGGAGCCTGCGAAAGAGACTTTCCAAACGTCGAAGCGAACCGAATCTGGTAGCTCATCGCTTGTCCTCAGGCAGTGTCGACGCAACCAGAGGCTCTTGAACCCTGCACGGACGTGTCCAATCTAAATGCAACACGCCACCACAGTGTGCGTTGCGCGCCTGGCTTAGCAAGGAATCCGTTTGTCCATCACCAGCGCCTCTCCAGCTAGCGGCATCGAGGCTCAGGCCGGTGAACGTCGCGGTGAGGAACGACTCATGACCTTCTGATTCAGAGTGCTCGAGCACCTCAGCCAAGAGCGACGTTCGGAATTCGGCCGTCCGAGGCCCGAGACCTTGCTTAGGCATTTGACCTACTCTGCCCGTTCAACTGGCGGAAACCCTCTCAGCTCCAAGTTCATAACTACGGCCATATTTTTCCGTGTGTCTCGGCAACATATATGCGAGTTCTCGATTGGTGGTTCCAAGTCGTAGGTCGATACAGCTATGTCACGATTGTCTGTGACAACTGCGGCGATTAACCCCGGTCCACCCGGTATGACGCACAACGACGCGGGCACTGCTGGGCCGGTCCCGCAAGCTGCTGCTCGAGTTGTTTCGACTTGCGGCATCGGGCTCGACGGAGCACGACTCTTCTTCCTCGGCTGGAGCTGCCCCGGTTTGTCGACACCAGCGGTCACAACCAGCATTGACAGTAGGTAATGATGAACTTACGCTCGCCCTCTTCAGTTGACGAAGTAGAGACGTGAGAAGCTACGCATGAGTCATCCACCTCAATGGCATCTCGACCCTCAAGGTCTATACGACCTGCGCTATTGGGATGGACAGCAGTGGACGTCGTGGGTCTGCGATCGCGGCGGGGAACCTTTTAATGACACGCCGCCATCCCCACCCCCGCCTACGCCTTTTTCCGCACACATAGCAACCCGGAACCCCGCCGACATTCCACCCCCAACCGCCACCGGCAAACCGGCCCCCGCTCCACGAAATCCCGCCGACATTCCACCCCAAACCGCGAACGTGGAACCAGGCGCCGCGCGACCCCAGGACACGCTCGTTCCGAACGTTCTCGAGTGGGACAAGGCTGCGTTGAACCGGCTCGACAATGACGCTTCCCGCTTCACCAAGGATCTCGAGGCGCAGTATCGGTACCTCGCTGATCTGGTTCAGCACTCCGATAGAGACCTGCGACAAGAATTCCAGAGTTACGCCGATGGCGAGCGGCGCCAGTTGCTCGATTCGATGCCTATCGAACGGCTCAAGGAATTCACCGACAAGAGCCTGAAGATCACACCGTTGCAGCGGGCGGGCTTCGACTTCGTGGGCGCTGTGGCCTTCGGGACCACCGGGTTGGAGCTCATCCCCGGGATCGGCACGGTCGGTGCTGCTTCACTGCGCCTGGCAATTGCGGCGGCGCGCAAATGGTCTCAAGACCAAGTCGTCACCATGCCTCGACCCGACCAGCTGCGGCTTGACCGCACGGGCCTACTACGTGCCGCCGCCCGCGAACTTCGCTCCAAGGAGGTTCCGCCAGGACTCGTCCCCCAACTGGAAACCACACTTGAAGCGCTGCGCGATCAGCTCGATGTGCTGCGCCAGGAACGCCGAGGACGCTCTGGCCTACGCCGACTGTTCGGCCGCAGTGTCAGTGAAGAGCAAGTCCAACTCACGGCCCAAGATCTGCACGAAGAGATCTACTCGCCAGCACTGCTCGACCTGGCCAGACGTGCAGCGGCGGTCATCACCGAAACAACGGTGCCAAACACCTTCGACGAACTACTTCGTGAATACACCGGCAAGTTCGCCGACTACAGCTCGATCTTGGAGCAGGTCGTTTCCGAAATCGGTGGGGCGGGTGACGCCATGGTCGAGAAGGCTCGTGGCGGGCTACCAGCCAGTGTCGCCGCCCGCATCGAAGCACTTCCACTTCACACGATGGGCCTCAACGTTCATCTCCGCGGATACCAAGAGTTCGGCATCCAATTCATGATCGAGCAGGCCCGCACCGTGCTCGGCGACGAGATGGGCTTGGGTAAAACCATTCAAGCACTTGGCGCCATGGCACACGTCAAGAACACCGAGGAGGCGAGCAGGTTCATCGTGATCGCCCCGGCCAGCATCCTCGCCAATTGGGAGCGAGAAATCGAACGACGCAGTGACTTCCAGACGCATGTGCTGCACGGCGCCCAACGAGAAGCGCTCATGGCGCGTTGGCTGAAGAGCGGCGGCGTTGCCCTCACCTCCTATGCCACCCTGCGGTCACTGCCACGTCTCGAGGACATCGCCGTCGACATGCTTGTTGCAGACGAAGCCCACTACGTGAAGAACCCCGGGTCGCAACGATCTCGAGCCGTCGAGCGACTGAGCCGCCACGCAAAGCGCATCATCCTCATGACGGGCACACCGCTCGAGAACAGGGTGGACGAATTCCAGAACCTGATTGCGATCGCCAATCCAGGCTTCTTGCGTGAGCTGTCGGTAGGCGCCTCCACCTCTAGTCGGCATGGCTTTCGAGCTGCAGTTGCACCGATCTATCTACGCAGGAATCAGGAAGATGTGCTGAAAGAACTGCCCGAGCGGATCGAACTCGAAGAGTGGGTCAGCCTGGGCTCTGCGGAACGCCAGGCTCATGCAGCTGCGGTCGGTGAGCGCAACATGATGGGCATGCGTCAAGCTGCGATATTTGGTGGCGGCCCGGAGTCAGCGAAGTTGCAGCGATTGCAGGAACTGCTCGAACATTACGCGGCCGACGGCCAGAAGGTCCTTGTCTTCTCCTACTTTCTCGGGGCATTGGACGCAGTGCAATCAGTGACTACCGGTTGCTTCCGTGTCGACGGTTCAGTCAGTTCGGCGTCGCGCCAGGATGAGGTTGATCGGTTTGGCAATGTCGACGGCCACGCAGTTCTTGCTGCGCAGATCACCGCGGGCGGCGTCGGTCTGAACATTCAAGCAGCATCAGTCGTCGTGCTGATGGAACCCCAATTCAAGCCGACGACAGAATGGCAGGCAATTGCGCGGGCGCACCGAATGGGTCAGACCCGGCGCGTTACCGTCCACCGACTCATCGCAAGAGACTGCGTCGACGAAAGCCTGCACCAGCTGGTCGCCGCCAAGACCAAGATTTTCGACGACTACGCCCGTGAGTCAATGCTGAAGGAGGCCACCGCCGCCTCGACCGATCTTGTCGACGGTGGGCTGATGAATCAGCTACTGCAAATGGAGGCCGATCGGCTCCAACTATCCACTTCCGGGGTCCGTGACTGAGCATCTGCTGAAAGATCGCTCACACGTCGGCTTCGTCGAACAACTGGCCGCGGCGCCGCCTGTCGCTGTCACGTTTCTTGCCGACTAATACAGGTGAGCTCTCCAACAGGTCAAGGCGGATCAAGGCGGGTGATGGCCAGCGGACTGGCGCTCAGTCTTGTCCTTCTCGTGCTCGTTGGCTTGGCAGCACTAGTTCTTGCAGACAGCGATGCATCGACCAGTCGTCGGCGCGCATCTGTCGATGAGCTGACCGGTACCGCTGACTGGGCGCTCGAGCTACTTGCGCAGCTACCAATCAGCGATGTTGCTGCACCCGTCCCCTACGACCGGGATGACTACGACGGCTGGCAAGACGTCGACGGTGACTGCCAGTCGACTCGTCACGAAACGTTGATCGCCGAGAGCGTCGGCGACATCGGCTTCACCGACAGCAGCGACTGCAAGGTCGCACGGGGCTCGTGGAACGACCCGTACACGCTCGTCGCGATTGCCGACGTGGCGAATGCATCTATCGACCACGTCGTCTCGCTCTCGGAATCTCATCACGCAGGCGCCTGGGCTTGGTCCTCGGAGTTCAAACGAGCGTTAGCCAACGACATCGATGATCCAGCAACCCTTGCGGTGTCGGCTACCTCGGTGAACGGCAACAAGGGTGCTCGTGGCCCAGACGAGTGGCTCCCCGACGACCCTGACGCCCGTTGTTTGTACTTGGTCGCTCGAGTTCGGATCAAGAGCAGGTGGCACCTGAAAGTGAGTTCGACAGAACATCAGGCACTCATGGCTGGGCTGACCAGATGTGTCGAACAGGAGTTGCCCACCGAGCCGGAGACAACCCCGCTCGTGATCGTCGATTTCAGCACAACCGTCCCGACCCCAAGACCCGCTGCAACGCCAATCATCACTCCAGGCACTTGCGATACTAGATACCCGGTCACGTGCATACCGATCAGTGCCGGCGACCTCGACTGTGTTGATATCGCTCAGCGTGACTTTGAAGTGGCCGGAAGCGATCCACACAACTTTGACGGTGACGACAACGGCCTCGGGTGCGAAGTCCCGTCGAATTGAGTAGCTCGCCCAACGCCGCAGCTCTCCTATCGACGTCCTGAGCATGTCGATAGCTTGCGGCAGCGTTACTGAGCCGCCGGCTGTCACAGCTGGACCCGACAAGTCGAGTATGAGATCAAACCCAACTCGCCTACTTGTGAACCTCTTCGCCGCCAGCCTTCTGTTAACCGCATGCGGCGGTCTCTCCAATAGCGAACAGGCCCTCGTCCAGATAGGACTCGACAGCAGCGACGAGCTTCAGGAGGTGACCGACGTAGAGACATTGGCCGGAGAGCTTTGCTCGTCGGGTGAGGAAGAAGAGTCTGTCGTCTTCGCCACATCGGTCGATGTTGAAATCGCGCAGGTCTTTTGCCCCTCAGTGGCCGCCGCAGCCGTCGTTCGTGAGGATGCGTACCTTGCTGAGCTGGAGGATGCGAACGTCGCGGATGAGTTTGCGGCAGATCGTGCTGCGCTGGCCGCAGCTGAGCGCACGTGCGAAGAGCTGGATCAAGGTGCGTCACCCCAGGGCTCTGAGGCCCAGCGCATTGCTGTCGATTGGTTTTGCCCAGATTATGCAGACAGCTTCTCCGTCCTCGATGTGATTGCTGTCAGCGGAACATTCGAGCTGTTCGATGAGGATGAGACCTTTCGCTCGAGCTGCAGTGGAGAAGGTGGGTACGGCGATATCAACAGTTCGACTGCAGTGATTTTGCGAGATCGCGAAGGTAGCGAACTGAGTCGAGCAGAGCTCGGATTCGGCGATGGCAACGGCAAAACCTGCGAGTTCAGTTTCAGACTGCAAGGGATCACCGAAGGGTCGCCCGGAGATGTTTACGTGCTCGAGGTGGGCGATAGAGGAGAGATCTCCTACTCTTTCGCGGAGTTGCGAGTCCCGGGAGCAGTTGCGTTGACCATCGGGCGCTAAGGCATCAGTTCTTAGATGTCAGCAGTGCTTCTATTTCGGCACAGCCGTTCCGACCCCAGAGCCCGCACCGACGGCGGTCGTCACGCCAGGCGCCTGCGATCCCAGATACCAGACCACCTGCATTGCAATACTGACGGCGACCTGGAATATTGCTCAGCGCAACTTCAACGTAGCCGGAAGCGATCCGCACAACTTCGACGGCGACGAAAACGGTCTTGGGTGCGAGAATCCATCGAACTGAACCATGACGCGAATAGCGGAACAGAGGCGACGGCTACGTCAGTCGCTGCACAAACTCTTCGACCGAGATCACCGGAATCCCCCACTGGCGTGCCTTCTTAGCTTTGCCCGATTGTGAATTGGGATCCGATGCCACCAGCAGATCGGTACCTCGCTTCGTCAGTCCATCCTGCGGTTTCAATCCCGCTGTATCGCACATCGCTGCCAGGTCGGCACGGTCGAGCTTCTGACCGGTGTGTGGATGGATAGCGGTACCGGTAAAGGCGACTCGGGTCGCAGGTGCAAGATCCGCAACCTGGATTGCCGCTGGACGGTACTGCTCGAAGTCCGGGTACAGGTCGGCGAGGTTGAACCCCAGCGCCTGTGTCACTGCGTCCAGCTGCCGGAACTCCTCGTCGGTAATTACGCCGTCTCGGATTGCCGCCAGGTAGAGATCACTGACGTACAGCTCGTGCAGCTTCGGCAATCGGGCGGGCATGATTCCGGCTAGCTGCGCGAGCGTGCCCAGCTCCACCATCTCTTCCGCTGAGATCCACAGATCGTCGAGGGCGCGATCGAGAAGATCTATGTACCCGACCTCATCGAGCGGATAGCGACGGTGGTCGATACCAATCGTCCAGCGGGCGATCGACTCCTGGCGGGCCATACCCATCTCGCGATCGGGAAATGCCTCTCGCCGTACCGTGCGGTGGGACTTCTTCTCGCACGCGTCGACCCGAGCGTTGAGCACATGAAGTTCAGAGCGCAGTGCCGTCTTGGCGAACAGCTGAGCCGTTGCTCGAGCGTCACTCAACGCCCGATGCTCGTGCTCGATCTCTATCCCGTGCTCACCACAGGCTTTCGCAAGTTTCCCGCCGGCAGTTCGCAGCGTGCATACCCCAGCACCTGGCTGCCAGCCACCCTCCGATCGATCGAACTCGCTATCGAGCATTCGTTGATCGAAGGCGAGATTGTGGGCCACGAGGACCGAATCATTCAGCCGTTCGGCAATTGCCCACCGAACGTCCTCGAACCGGGGCGCCGCCGAGACCATCGAGGCCGAGACACCATGCATGTCGACCGGTCCCACGTCGCGGCCCGGATCGAGCAGCGTGTCCCACTCGTCGAGCACGGTCCCGTCCTCGTCGAGCACGACAATCGCAATCTCGACCAGGCGATCGGCCGTGTACAGGCCTGTGGTCTCGGTATCGACAACGGCAAACTTCATTTCGGCCACCCCACATGATTATCGAGGCAGAATACCTGACTCAACCCCCTTGTCTGGGACAGCTGTGACAGCTCGCCGCTGTTGGATCACATCGCTTGGGCATAGCTCGTCAGCTCTTGGCTGCCAGCAGCGCTTCGATGCGGTCGAGCTGCTCTCGCAGGTCTTCTATCGCTGGCTCGTCGTCGTCCTTCACAAACAGCGCAGCGATGCTTGCGGTGAGCACCGATAGACCGGCGATGCCGACGATCATGAGCGTCACCGCCACCAGCCTGCCGCCGGTCGTTACGGGAAAGTAGTCGCCGTAGCCGACGGTTGTGCAGGTCACGATTGACCACCACAGCGCGTCGCCGAAGCTGTGCAAGCCACTACCTGGCTGCTCGTGTTCGAATGCCAGACCCAAGCCTGCGCCCACGACGATCACCAATGCAACCGTGGCGAAGAACGGTTGAAACCCTGGTCGACCGCCGATGCGGCGCAAGGCAGCAACAGCTCGCCCGAGTCCCGATGCCGCCGTGGAGACGCGCAGCACTCGCATGAACCTGAGCGGTCGAAACAGCGGGAACAAGACGATGAACAGATCGATCTTGTGGCTGCGCACCATCTGCAAGCGACTCGGCGCCAGGTAAAGCAGCCAAAAGTACTCGACCACGAACGCGACCCAAATCGCCCAGCCAACTGCCTCGAACGCTGCCTCGGCATCAGAGGACATGTCGGCGAGCAGCGGGCCAATGAGGACAGGGATGAACAACAGTCCAAGGACGAACATCGCTGGCTCGAGCGTGCGCTCGACCAGTTTGTAGGCAGCGCCGTCAGGAGTGCGCTTCAGGTACTTCTGGGCGACAGCCCTTACCACGGGACCAGGGCGGACGTCTCTGCCAGACGGCTACGTACCCGAGCGTCGATCTGGCGGATGTTTGCTGGTTGAAGACCGAACTCGGCGCCGACTGTGATGGCTGGTGACGGGTCGCCGAGCGACTTCTGCGTCTGGTATTCGATGTGGATGCGCTGGTCACGCTCGTTGGCGACTTGCCTTACGTCGGCCAGCCAGTCGGCGATCTCGGCGCAGTCGGTTGCCAGCACATCGAAGTTCACGTCGTTGCCCACAGGCATCGGTGGGGCCACTGCGGGCGCATGCCATTCGGCCACGAACTCGACTCGTGGGTGGCCGAGCCACCCTACGATCTCGCCTCGGATTGCTCGGTTGGCCCACAGCCATGGCGGCGCGCCGCCCGGCTGCCACCGGGGTGCCCGGTCATACAGCACAAGCCCGGCCGAAAGGACCAAGAAGTCGACCTCGCTGGGTTTGCCGCCGACATCGCTTCGTCCGACCGACCCCAGGATCGACCGCACGGTGGATGTGAGGTCAGAGCGGAACTCGTCGACGAAGCGGAATAACGCCGTCGAGTCCCGCTCTGCCATTGCTTGCATCAAACAGCGCAAGCGATCTCCGCTGCCCTGTGTCTCTCCCGTAGCCACGGTTGTCCACACTGACGAATCCGTGTGACCGTTTTGTGACCATCATTTTCGGCACGAGTCACGCCCACGGTGTACAGATAGATCAGTGACCCGACTTCCCCCATGGATGACCCGCCGAGTGGCGCTCGTGCTGCTCGTCGTTGGCGTGACTCTGGTCGCGCTGGCACTGTGGGCCTACGGCACCGAGGCGATCGGTTCGTACTGCAACAACGGCGACCTGAGCGACTCGACCGGCCAAGGCACATGCTCTCGCAACGACGGCATCGATCGCAGCCGCGGCGACAACGGCGAACGCACCGTCGACACCGTCCTCGGCCTGCGCATCTTCTCGTGGATCGGCGTCACCAAATGGCCTGCGCTGTTGGTGGGTGCCGTCGGCGCGGCGATCGGATTGGTCGGCCTAGGCGCGACCTCCATGCATGCAATGCGCTCGCCGACCACCGGCGCTGCACCTTCGCCAAAGCCGATCGACGAGATCGACGTGACCGCCGAGACCGGCTTCTTCGCCGGTGACTATCTGGAGCTCATGGTCGTGATCGACAAGAAGCCAAAAGGCTTCGCCGTCGAGGTCACCACACCCATGGGCTACTCGCGCCGTGCGCTGCGGAGCGAGCCGCTGCCGGCCGATCGAGGCGTGCAGCAGCTGCGAGAACTGACCGCGAACGCAAGCCGGTGGGGCGGGCGAGCCAAGAACCAGTCCAAGGCGATCGAGGCGTTCGGCATCAACCTCTTCGAAGCAATCCTGACCTCGGCGTGCCACCAGGCTTACCGAGACAGCATCGACTTCGTGCGCAAGCACAACGCCGTGTTGCGCATCGTGTTGCAGGTCGACGACAGGCTCGCCGACATCCCATGGGAGTATCTCTATGACCCCGAGCGGGGCGCCTTCTTGTCACGCAGCCATGAGACATCGCTGGTGCGACTGCTGCCGGTGGCCGACGGCACTCGCAGCCACAGCGACATCGCCACCCTGCGGGTCCTGTCCATGGCGGCCTCGCCCCGAGGCACTGCACCTCTCGACATCGCCGATGAACAACAACGCATCCGCAGCGCGCTTGCACCAGGAGCAGACGCTCACCAGGTCGAGCTCGAATTCGTGGACGGCGGCACCTTCCAAGCACTCCACGACGCGCTGCACGCCTTCAAGCCCCACGTGTTTCACTTCGCCGGGCACGGCGAGTGGGACACCGACGCCGACGACGGCGCCATCGTGTTCGAAGATCATGCCCGGCTCCCCCAGCCCCGCACCGGCAAGGACTTGGGCGTGCTGTTGAACCAGTCCGGTCTTCGGCTGGCGATCTTCAACAGCTGTCACGGCGCAACCCCATCGAAGGACGACCGCTTCGCCGGCATCACCTCGAGCCTGGTCGCCCAGGGCGTGCCAGCGGCGATCGGCATGCAGTTCGTGTTCGACGACAAAGCTGCCGTGACCTTCAGCAGCACGCTGTTGCGAGAGCTCGGCGCCGGCGCACCGCTCGATCAGGCAGTGACCGCCGCGCGCATAGCCGTCTTCTCCAGACACGACGGCATCGAATGGGGCACCCCGGTGCTGACCACGCGCACCAGCCTGGGCGATGTCATCCCCCGCAGCTATGTCGGCGTCACGAACGCCCGCTCGTAGACCGACGGCGACCGCCACAGATCACCCGGCGTGACCCACCGGCTGTCGTGCGCCACCCCCTCTGGCGGTGGCTCGCCCACCGCATACCCACACATTGCAGCCGTCAGCACCTTCATCATCTCGCCATAGTGGTCACGCCGTATCTTGGTCGTCGACGTGCCCCGATCAACAGCTGGTTCGGCGAGATAGAGATCCAGCAGGCTCACATCGCCCAGCCGGGCCAGGTCCTGTTCGGTCATCGCAAACAGTTCGTCGACGGTGGGGCTGCGCTCAGGCCACACCGGGCCGTCGCGCCACACTCGATGCTCGATCGCACACGGCCCGCCCGCGTGCTCGTAAGCCAGCTGGATGAATGACGAGCAGGTGAGCGACGTCTTCCCCCGGTACTCCAGCGACTCCTTGCACTGGTTTGCTGCGGCCGCGATCGCTGCCTTGACTCGCTCAGGATCTTTCGCCACCAGACCTCGCTTGCTGGCCGAGATGATGCCCGCCAGGATCAGGTCGTCCCAGGCGTATACCTGATCGGCAGATTCGCCGCCTTCCAGGTGCGCCATCATCCACCCGTGGGCCACGTCGATGCACTGCTCGCTCATGCGCAGCCGGACCGCACCCCACTCCGCATAGCGATCGGGATCGAAGAAGTGCGTCGTTGGATTGAGCAGGAACCGGTCGCCCCGAATCTCCACCACCTTCAGTTCGCCGTCCGCCTCGATCAGGCTGCCGACATGGCGCCAAGGCTCTTCGGCACGATCACAGAGCCAGGCCAGAGGCCCCTCGCGCTTCTGGCCGAACACCAAGTCGCCAACCTGCAGATCCTCAACCGTCCAAGCACCGGTTGCCCTATCGATGTCTGCCATTGGCCAAGTCATAAGGTCATCTCATTTGTGTCGCTCTCAACACTATGTACAGCGCAGCTGTGATGTAGATTCGCAGCCGTGCGCATCCGATGTCTCGGGCCCGTCGCGTTGCAGCACGACGACGGCGAAACCCACCTACCGCCCGCGCAACGACACATGGTCGCGCTGTTGGCCGCAGCCGGGCCCGACGGCCTGAGCACCGATCGACTCGCCGACGAGTTGTATGGCGACGAACTCACGTCCGGGTGGGAAGCCAGCGTGCGCCAGCACGTCCGACGCCTGCGCAAGACGATCGGCGTGCAGGAGATCGCCACCCGCAACGGTCGATACATCCTGAACGTGCCCACCGACCAGGTCGACTTGTGGCTGTTACTCGATGCCGACGATCTCGATCTGCACAGCGTGCCCCAGGCGTTGGTGCACGAGCTCTTGAGCGGCGAGCCGTTCACCAACATCGAACCTTCGCCGCTACTGCAGCAAAGCCACGAACCCATCGCTTCAGCTCGACTGCGGCTGCTCCAACGCATGACCGAGCACGCCGTTGTCGATTGGTCAGCCAAGACACTGCTCAGCACCCGCACACTGGCCACCCGCTCGAACTACCAAGAGGACGTGTTGGCCGCCGTGCTCGAGCTGCACCTGGCGTGCGGTCAGGTGGCTGCCGCCAGCGAACTTGGCGCCAAGGCGCACCAGTTTCTGTTCCACGAGATGCACGTTGGGCTCAGCGCACACCTGCAGGCACTACTCGACCGCATCGCGGTGCTGGCGCAGAACCCCACTTCGCGGCCCGACGAGCCAATCGGCGAGGTGGTGACCGGTCGCGTCGTGGGCATGTATGAACCTGCCGTCAGCAGCTGGATGATCGAGCGCCCCCGCCTGCGAGCCTCCATCGTGCATGGACTGACGTGCGAAGGTGTCGGCGTGCTCATCAGCGGCGACAGCGGATCGGGCAAGTCGGCGCTGGCGCAATCGGTCGTGCCCGAGCTCGCCGCTGCGGGCCAACACGTGCTGTGGCTCTCCGGCCGACGCGGTTCCTCGGGCGCGTATCAACCGTTCTTGACGGCGTTGCCGTCGCTGGAAGCCGATCTAGCGCCGCTCAGTGATGGCGGCGGCAACGAACTGCTACGCATGCAGTGCTGGGGCGCAGTGCGCCGACGTCTCACCACCGAGTTCGGCGACCTGCCACTGGTGCTCGTGGTCGACGATGCTCAGTGGCTCGACACTCATTCACAGGCCCTGGTTGTCTACTTGGCCTCGACCCAAGACGATGCTGCGCCGCGCCTGCTCGCCATCGGCCGTGATGACCCGGCAGCACACGACTGGGCGCACTTCTCTAACGAGATCACTCGCCTGGGCCTGACCATCGTCGAAGTCGATGCGTTCGACCACGACGAATTGTTGGAGCTGATTGGGCTCTACCACCAGACGTCGACGTCGATGCAACGCTACGACTTCGCTTCCACGCTGCTACACCAGCGAGCGTCGCTGCCCGCAGTGGCGCACGAACTCATCCGATCAGCGGACCCCGACACGCTTTCGGTGACGAAAGGTCGCGCCGATCGCGCTACCGCGAGTTTGTGGGTCGACAAGGTCGACGAGATCGCCCAGCTGGTGGCCGCAACTGCGGCGGCGGTTGGCATGCGATTTCGCTTGGACGCCATCGCCGACCTCACCGATTTCGACCTGGACACCATCGTGGAAGCCAGCGAGACCCTCTTGCGGGCCGGTGTGTGGGTGCCCGAGCAGCGGCTCGACGAGTTCAGCTTTCGCCATGTACTGATCCACGCCGAATTCGACAGTGTGCTCGACAAGGTCGACCGGCGACGGCTGCACCTGCGGCTGGGTGAAGAAGCCGACGCCCGGGGCGACGTGCACGCCAGTGCATCGCACTTTGTGCAAGCCGGGGCGCTGGCTGGCAACGACCGCGTCGTACAGACACTGCTCACGTCGGCGCGCGAGTTCCATCGCCGAGGTTCGTATCGCGAAGCAGTCGACGCCTTCTTCCTGGCCAACCGGTTCGCCGGTGAGCAACTCGACATCGACGACCTGCTCGACTTCTCGTCGGCCGTTTCCAGCAGCGGCGGCGACGGCTGGGGACTTCGACTCGCCGCCTTCGAGCGCGCTCTGGAACAAGACGATGCCGAGCGCTGCCTCGACGCTGCGCTGCACGGCGCCCTCACCACCGAAGACTCGATGGGTCAGACCCGCCGGGTCGACATGCTCGAACGGGTAGACGTCGACCAGTTAGGTGATCAACGCCGAGCCGAACACGCCGCTGCACTCGCCCGCGAACTCGGCCTGCTGGGCCTGCACGATCGCGCCGTGGAGACCTCCACCCGTGCCATGGCCCAGGTCAGCGAACCCGAAGACCGCTTCACCGCCTGGCTCGGTTCGTGGGCATCGTGCCGGGCGCTACCCCCCGACAAATGGCCGCCGCTCCCTGCGGACCGAGGCAAAGTGTCGCGGCCCGAACTTGTGTCGCGCTTAGCGCAAGTCGAGTTCGGCCTGGCACTGGTCACTGGCGACGACGCTGAGGCTCGCCAGCGCTTTCACGAGTTCGCTTCGCATCCGGCCATTGCCGATGACCCGTTACGAAGCTGGCACCGTGGACTTGCCGAAACGACGTTGCATTTCGTTGACGGTGGTTGGGATGACTCACGACGAGTGGCCGACGAGACGTTTCGCGCTGCGTCTGAACAAGGCGTGGTGGCGGCGTTCGGTGCCCGACTGGCCCAGGAGTTCGTGCTGCAGTGGATAGTTGGTCAGCACGCTGCATTACTTGCGCAGTTCGGGAGCGCCGCGCCCGACGTGCACGACACGGTGCTTGCGCAGGCGGCCTACGCCGTCATCTTGGCTGAATACGAGGAGCATCACCAGCAGGCGGCGGCGCTGATCGGCGAGGTCGCTACCCGGGCGATCGAGCACCGGTCACCGTTGTCCCCGTCGACGGCGGCACTACTGGCTACGGCGCCAAGCGCGCTGCGTTCGGCCGAGACCAACCATACGTTACGCGCCACACTCGAACCGTTCCTGGGCAGTGCACTGGTCACCGGCGCAGTGCTGTCACACCTAGGACCCGCCAGCTGGTCGTTGGCCCGACTGGCCACCAGCCCAGACGAACAGATCGACCTGTTGCACCAGGCATGCAACGAAGCCGACCGGTGGAACCTTCGCTTGTGGTCGGTCGTCTGCCAGCGTGATCTCGCCGCGCTGACCAAAGACCAGAAGCTGCGTGCCGCTGCTCGGGATCTGGCAGCAGGCACGCAGTTGGAGATCTTGCTCTAGCCTGCTGCTGTCACGGCTGGCGGCGACAAGGTGGCATCGAAGCCAATCGAGACCTGTCCGCATTCCTGATCTACCACGACGACGACGTCGACGCCGTGGCGCATTTCGTCGACCAGTTCGGCTGCATGTTCAATGCCATCCACACGCGCGGCGTGACCAATGGCGACGACTTCGTGACCTCGCCATCTGACAACGAGATTCTGAGCTCGATCCGTTCGCGCTACATCAAGGACGCGTCCGTTGGCATCGTCTTGCTCGGCCCCTCGACTTGGACGCGCCGCTTCGTTGACTGGGAGATCGCCGCCGCCATCGCGAGCCCCTGCGACCAGGCGCTGCCGCTGGTGCTGTTCGACCTGCAACCCCGAGCTCGCAGCCGCACCCCGCTGCCCCCTCGACTCACAACCAGCGGCGCAATGCCGCTCGGACGCGTGATCGAGCCCCAATCAATGACCGCTCTGGCGACAGCGGTAGATCGAGCAATGCTTTGCGCCGCGTCCCGTTCGTCGGTCGTAGATCTGCTGGCCGATCCCCTGCTGCGTAGCGACCTGCTCTAGCTGGTGTCACAGCTTCGCCCGACAAGGGAGGGACACTGCCCGGCGACGTCGATGTTCACGGTGAGGATTCCGGATGAACTCAATTGACCACAACCCACGACCGCAAATGGGACACGTGCGCTCAACGCCTGAATTGCCGACGTTCACTCGTGGTGGCGCACCGCGGAACCGGGCGACAGTACTCGCTTCCCGACGCTTGGAGTCCAAATGACACCACTGAACCGATTTCTGTCGATGCCTCGATGGGGCAAGGCCGGGGTGGTTGCCAGCGCACTCATACTTGCGGTTGCGGTATCGGGAGGCGGCGACGAGTCCGATCCACCGCAGGAACTACGCACCGACACCCAAGGTTTCCTCAGCGATCGCTCCAACAGCACCGAGTCTGATGGCGGCTCCAATGGCAGTGACCAGCCTGCACCCGCCGAGGAAGCCACCGCCACACCAACCGAGACTCCGCCGCAGGCAACGTCGACATCTGTACCTGAACCAACAGCCACCACTGCGCCGACAGCGACGGCCACCCCGATGCCAGCTACCGCAACGCCCGTGCCTCCAACCGCTGTTCCACCAACGCCGATTCCACCAACCGCGATTCCGCCAACGCCGATTCCGCCAACCGCGATTCCGCCAACCGCCGTTCCACCTACCGCGATTCCGCCAACCGCGATTCCGCCAACACCAGTCCCTGCCACGCCCGTTCCACCGACGCCGATACCGCTTCCGCCAACGCCGGTGCCACCACCAGCGCCGATTCCGGCACCGGCCTCTTTTCAGAATTGCACCGACGTTCGCAATGCGGGCCGAGCACCTATCTACCGCGGCGAGCCAGGTTTTCGTGACCGCTTCGATCGCGATGGCGATGGAATTGGGTGTGAGTAGTTGAACCAGTTCCTAGCGATGCCGCGATGGGCCCAGGCTGGCATCGTTGCAGGCTCTCTCGTATTCGCTTTGGTGCTATCCGATTGCGGTGCTACGTCCGATGGCCCTCAGATCGTGCGCACCGAACAACAGTCTCCGAGCGAGTCGCCCCGCAATGCCGGGTCGGATGACTTGAACGACAACGACCCGCCCACTCCGACCCCGGAACCAACAGCTTCGTCAACCGAGACCCCGCCAATGACCACGTCGACATCTGTACCTGAACCAACAGCCACCACTGCGCCCACAGCTACGGCCACCCCGATGCCAGCTACCGCAACGCCCGTGCCTCCAACCGCTGTGCCACCGACCGCCGTGCCACCGACCGCAGTGCCACCAACCCCGATTCCCCCCACGCCGATTCCGCCAACCGCCGTTCCACCTACCCCGATTCCACCAACCGCAGTGCCGCTTCCTCCGCCGACGGTTGCTCCTGCACCCCAGCCCAACGCCAACGCTGGCGGCTGCACACCCGGTTACTCGCCGTGCATCCCGCCAGGCGGTGATGTGGACTGCGCCGGCGGCAGCGGTAACGGTCCCCGATACGTGCAAGGCCCCATTCAGGTCACCGGCTCCGATCCGTACGGCCTTGATCGCGACAACGATGGCTTGGGCTGTGAGTAGATCGAAGGCCTACCGGCCAGAGCCGGGAGCGCCCCTCGGGTTCTGGCTGCGCCGGGTGCTGATGGCGAATCGGGATCAGCTGACTCCGAAGCGGGTTCGACGCGCCTTGGGAAACGAGGCCGAGCACGCATTCCGATTCGACGGCGTTGAGCTGCTCATCGACTTCTTGGACAGCTACAGCGCGCTGGGCCCTATAACTCACACCTCTGTCATAGATGGGGTGGTCGAACTCACCAGCAAGCTGGGTCCCGTCACGGAGTCGCCGGAGTATCGAGTAGATCGTCGGCCCGAAAGGCCGCCACATCGTGTAGATGACGGGGCGTCAGCCCACAAGCCAGCATCGATGAGCGACGCCGTTGCTGCCGCCAAACACTTCTACCTGCTGGCAAGAGCCTCGCTCGAACGAGCCGGCTTCGCCAGTTCTGAGCGCGCCGCCGACATAGCGGTCTTCGAGACTTTTCGCATCGCATGGATCGCCGTCAACACCGACGGCGAGTCCAGCGCCCGTGAACATGCGCTGCTCGGCCACGTCGCCGGCTGGCATCACTTGGCGAAAACGGCTTCCCACGAGGCACTTGCCAAGCGCATGACGCAAGGTCTTGAACTGGTTGCTGCGTCGGTGGCTGCCAGCGATCACCAGAGTCTTGTCCTGCAGGTGGCGGCAGCGAACGTCACCGTGAAAACGCGCCTGCGCGCATGTGCGCTCGAGCTGATGACCACGACGCTTCGACTCGACGGGGTGACAGCGATCGAGGGCGATGCCCTCGAGGTCACGCTCGACAACGCGCCGCAGGAAGTTGACCTGGTGGCGGATCTGGCACTGGTCGCCAAGTCACTCTTCATCGCCCCCGGTGTACGCAGCGGCCCACTCAAGGCCGACCCCGAGTTCGATCGGCTGTGGGCGGTCTACCGCTCGGCTGTCCCGTGGACCACGGCCCAGGGTCACCCCGCACCTTGACGAGGGCGCTGTCACACTTACCGGTGACAGAGAGGTAGCGAAACACTTCTCTCACAAACGGTGGAAACCATGACATGGCAACAGGCGCGCCTCATTCCCACATCGGGGATCGCAAACGATTCCGAAGCGGAGGTGCGAGCAACGTCCGCTCTACTCGCCGTGCTGTCGATAGTCCGACCGTTCTCGAATGCCTTGTTGACGCCGCTCGGAGCAAGCCGAGCTGGCACCGCACTTGTTGAGACCTTCACCGAAACCACATTCAAGACCGCTTCCGGCAAGAAGGTACGACCCGACGGTCTTGTTCGTGTCACCTACGGCAAGCAAGATCCTTGGGTCGCGCTCATCGAAGTGAAGACCGGTAAGGCCACGCTCTCTGCCGAACAGATCGAGGCCTACTTGGCGGTAGCGAAAGCCGAGGGATTCGACTGTGTGATCACGATCTCCAACGAAATCGCCCCATCCCCTGGCATCCATCCGACGGCTGGCTTCAAGGTGCGCAAGAATTCGCGGGTTGCCGTGCATCACATTTCATGGACCAAGCTGCTCACGACAGCGGTCATGGAGAAGACGCATCGCGGCATCGACGACCCCGAGCAAGCATGGATTCTCGGCGAACTCATCCGCTATCTCGAGCATCCCGCATCCGGCACCATTGCGTTTGATGACATGGGCGAGAACTGGGTCGACGTGCGCAACGGTGCACGCGAGGGCACCCTGAACCGTCGAGATGAAGCAGTCGCCGACATTGCACAGCGGTGGGACCAACTACTCGGCTTCGCCAGCCTCAAACTCGGCGCAGACATTGGCGAGGACGTCACCGAGGTCGTACCCCGGGCACAGCTCAACGACCCGTCGCTCAGAACCAAGGAGTTTGTGGAATCGCTGGCCGATACCGGGTCTCTCGCCGGAACGCTCCGCATCCCCGACACAATTGGCGACCTCGACATCACTGTTGACCTGAAAGCCAGCCAGACCGTTATCTCCCTGACCTTCGACGCCCCCGATGACAAAGGGGCGAAGGGTCGGATCGGGTGGCTACTTCGCCAGCTTCGCAATGCGCCCCCGAACCTTGTCGTCGAGGCTTACGCCAAGAATGCTCGCACCGGCGTCGCCGCTCCGCTTGGTGCCGCGCTCGAAGACTCCGCCGTGCTCTTGAGCGAGGACAAGAAGGAGCCTGCCAAGTTCACACTCGTCGCTCGTTCTGAGCTCGGCATAGGACGCAGGGCCGGTCGCAAACCTGGCTTCACCCAGTCGGTCGTGACCGCGATCGAATCCTTCTACGGCGACGTTGTCCAGGACCTCTCCGCCTATCAGGCCCGCGCTCCCAAGCTTGCTCCAAGGAAACCGGTCGCGGCTGAAGTCGAGCCGACACCGCTGCCGTCAGTACCTCTTGTGGAAGCAACGCCAGCGGCGCCCCAGGCAAAGGCCAGCGACGCAACGAAGGACGCCACCGTGTCAGGCTCAGCACTGAATTGGCTCGTTGTCCGGCCATAGCCACTCTGATCCGCAATCTGCCTGCCAGTCGATCGAGGACTTCGAGGGCGGAAATCAATAGGACGATCATCGAGCGGAGATCCGCTTTGCTGCAGCATCCACGTGACTCGCGAACGCAGCTTCCCTGCCATCCATGCCGCTGCTGTCACAGCAAGGTCGTACGTAGTAGGCGTGGGTCCAAGGGTTGTTTGATGACTGCCTTGAGGCAAATCAGCCGCAA